>Ga0182013_10000048_pt1 | contig 130106 bp, 79 predicted proteins | sample 612S2MmetaG_FD_120487 | JGI IMG/M metagenome (GOLD analysis project Ga0182013, IMG submission 120487) | Permafrost microbial communities from Stordalen Mire, Sweden - 612S2M metaG | ecosystem: Environmental > Terrestrial > Soil > Wetlands > Permafrost | place: Sweden: Stordalen | collected...
CCCTCCCCGACCCAGGATGTCGAGCACCTCATACTTCCCGATCTTCTTCCGTTCCCCGCTCGCCATGGAGTGATGTTGACCTTGCGATGTTTGGGTTCCCGGGTGCCGTGTCGATTCGCTGTGCGGGCGCGAAGTACTCGGCCCAGGCATTCTGTCTGGCCGTGGGCAGGACAGCCCGCTCCCCGATCATAGGTCTACGGGGACCGAATTATGCCATATTCCGGGGCGTCTCCCAAGCAAGTAATGGTCCACTGGGCGGGTCGGAATAATTGAAATGATGAAGGGAAGTTCCGGCAAAAGATTTGTTTGACAATCCCAGCACCTTGATCTAGAAAGGTGGCCTCGCGTTGGACTGTCAGCTCGACTCTTACAGTTCTCCTCCCCGCGTGCGATCCGGCGTTTGGCAACCGGGCCCCTGCAAGAGATGTGGAGTGGTAAGAGACTGAGGAAGTTATGAGAACCAGGAGACTCTTCCCGGCGGCAATCTTGCTACTGGCATTTGGTTTTGGGACGCGGCCTCTGGCGGCACAATCGGTGTATGGCGGGGTTTGGGGGCATTTGACTTCAGCGGCAGGCACGCCGGTCTACGGGGCGTCGGTGAACCTGGTATCGGTGCAGACGGGGGCGCGGGTCCAGACCAAGAGCGACGCGAGCGGGAATTTCTCCGTGAGCAATCTGGCGCCGGATCTCTACCAGATTGAGGTGCGGGCGGACGGGTTCAAGCGGGTGCAGAGTAACGTGGGCGTGAGTGTGGATTCAACCGCTGTGGTGAAGGCGGCGCTACAGCCGGGCGATCCGAACGCGATTGCCACACCCGGCCCGGGCGAGATCAGCATACTAAAGATCGACCGGACGGATGTTTCGACGCTGTTTAATTCGCAGAGCGTCGACGAACTTCCGCTGCTGGACCTGAATGTAACGCAACTGGAGTTGCTGGTGCCGGGGGCGGCGCGGGGCAGACTCTTCATCCCTTCGAATCAAAATCCACAGGGCGGGCAGCCAGTCAACATTAACGGGCAGCATTTCAGCGGGAGCTCGTTTGAACTTGACGGAACGGAAATTCGCGATCCGCTGGAGGGCATCGCGGTGATCAATCCGCCGCTGGATTCGGTGGGAGAGATGAAGGTCACGACGCAGGGCTACAACGCGGAATTCGGGCAAGCGACGGCGGGCGTGATCACGGTGCAGACCAAGGGCGGAAGCAATTCGTGGCATGGAGACGGGTTCGGATTTCGGCGAACCGGATTTGGACAAGCGCAGGATCCGTTTGCTCCGGCGGGCATTCCCCCCGGCAAAGACATCATATTTGGAGGATCGATCGGCGGGCCGATGGTGAGGAACAAGCTGTTTATTTTTGGCGATTATCAGGGGACGCGGACCTCGGAGGGGGCGAACGTGCTGCTGAGCGTGCCACCCGATAGCGTCAGAATGACGTGTCTCGGTCCGGCCGGAAGCGCGACGCAGTCATATTGCGATTTGTCGGCATACGGTGGCCTGCTCAACGGCACGGCGCTGACCGATGCGGAGGGTCATGCTTTTCCAACCGTTAACGGCGTTCCCGACCAGATTCCAAATAGCCCCAACAACGCCGTGAATCACGATCCTGACGGTTATGTCTCGACTCAGGCGGCGGCGATCCTCGCGCTCCTGCCGAAGCCCACACCGGGCCTATCGACCACGACTGATCCAAGCTGTCCCGATCCGGTGATATGCGACAACTATCTGGCCACCGGGCAAGATATGTTCAGCGGCGACCAGTTCGACGTTCGGAGCGACTACAACGCGAGCGCGCGCATGCGTGTGTTTGGCCGCTATAGTTTCGGTAATTTCTACGACAGCGGAACACCGGCGTTTGGCGCTATGGCGGGGGGGCTTGGCACCAACCCCGGGGGATTCGCCGGCGTGGCCCGAACGCGGAACCAGGGGATATCCTCGGGGTTCACTTATTCGCTAAGCCCGAAATTGCTTACGGACTTTCGCTTTGGGTACTTTCGCTACCGGCTGAACGTGAATGCTCAGGATTACGGGCAAACTCCTCCGATCGGAATCCAGGGAATTTTTGCCGGCGACACCGGCAATCCTTTCGCGACGGGTACGCCTGATTTCCAGATTCCGGCGCAGTCTGGGCTTAAAGAAGGTGTTAGCGATTATCTTCGGCTCGGGTACTCGAATGTAGCTAACTCTTGTGAATGCCCTTTGCGGGAACTGGAACAACAATTTCAAGTAGCCAACAACTGGACGCGCGGCTTGGGCAATCACATGATCAAGTGGGGGGGCGATCTGCGCTTTTTGCAGAACTATCGCTTCGACAGCGGGTATCCACCGACGGGATACTTCAGTTTTGCTCCTAACATCACAGGGCAGGACCCCACTCCCGGGCCCGGATTGGGGCTGGCGACTTTTCTCATCGGTGACGTAACTTCCTTTGAGAGAACGGTGAGTAGTTCAGCGGCCACGGAAGCTGGCGAACACCAGAGGAGGTTCGGCTTCTACGGGCAGGACACGTGGCGGATCAACTCGCGCCTGACGCTGAATTACGGTTTGCGCTGGGAAATCTACTTTCCGCAATCGGTGACGGGCGCGGGCGGATTTCTGATACCGGATTTGAGCAACTACGGGCCGCAGCAAGGGAACCCGGCAACCACTCTGTTCAATGTGTCGCAGACGGGGGGCTTGACGGGAGGCGTGAAGAACTTTGCCCCGCGGCTGGGGATCGCCTATCTGATCAATTCCAGCACGGTGATTCGGGCCGGATATGGGCGGAGTTTCGACGCGGGCTATGCGGGCGACATCTTCGGGATCGCGGCGACGCAGAATCCTCCGATAACCGTGACCCAGAACATTCAGGCGGGAGGATTCAACCTGGCGCAAGGTCCTCCGGCCTTCAGCTTCCCTGCCACGGGCCCGCATTTTTCACTGATGGATCTCGCGGCCGCGAATCAAGGGAATCCCAATGCGTCTCCGAAGGTTCCCCCGAGTGGCGCTGTCCTCTACGCTCTGCCGGCCCGAGTGCGCGTCCCGACGGTGGACTCGTGGAATTTAACGCTGCAGCACGAACTCAGTTCCCATCTCTATTTTGAGTTGGCTTACGTGGGAGATAAAGGGACGCATGTTTTCGCCGATCTGGGAGGCGGGACGAACAGTTCCGGGACTTACTACCTGCTAAGCCAGCCATTTCTGCAAGACTTGATCCAACCCGCCGGGAACGGCCCCCATTACCCTAATTGCAAGGGTGGGAAGAATGGTATTTTCAACGGCAACTGGTGTCTTACGCAGCCCGAGGGGAGGGGCTTTTACCCAGATGTTTCTGGGGAGTTTAATCCCACTCTCTTCGATATACGTTACTTTGGCAATAACGCCGGTGACAACTACAACTCGCTGCAGGCGAAAGTACGCAAGAACTTCAGCCGGGGATATTCTTTCCTGGCGCACTACACCTGGTCCAAAGGGCTCGACTATAGCTCGAACTTCTTCGCGAACGATCCGGGAATAGGATACGGTCCGGACAGCTTCGACATACGGCACCGGTTTGTGATGACGAACATCTGGGAGTTGCCGATCGGGCGAGGGAAGGCGTGGTTGGGCGGCATCGGACCGGTGGCGGATCGCTTTGCCGGGGGCTGGACAATCAGCGCGATCACAATCTGGCGGAGCGGGCTTCCATTCACGCCGTCATATTCCTCGTGCGTGGTGGACACCGACACTGGCGACCCGTGCATCCCTAATCGGGTGGGCCCGGTGGGCATTCTGGGGACTCGGGAACAATATTTTGTAACCGCGGGCGTCGTGCCTCTGCCGGGGATGGACTGTGCGCCAGACGGCAAGTATTGTGGAGTTGAGTCCGACGGACAGCCAATCGCGGGTCCAAAGATGGGTCCGTGGAAGCGGCCGGGTGCGGGGCAGATCGGAAATGCGGGGCGAGATTCCTTGACGGGGCCGGGTTTTTTCGAAAGCGATATTGGTCTGGCCAAGATCATTCCGGTGACGGAGGGGATTGCTATGCGTTTCCGGGCGGACGCGTTTAACGCGTTCAACCGAGTGAATCTGGGGCAGCCGAATGGTTGCGTGGATTGTACGGGCGGTGGTTCCATTACCGGGCTTGCCGAAGGCGCGCTGCAAAGGACGTTACAGTTCTCGGTGAGGGTGGAGTTCTAGGGGAGGCAGCAGGAGCGGTATCGGTGCGATGGCTTTTCGCGGACAGGAGTGTCCGCGCCACACTTGTTTCTATTCCTTACTTGTTTCGATTCCTTACTTGTTTCGATTCTTTGGACTGGCCATCTTTTTTTAAATCAGGTGCCGGCCCAGGTATTGTTCATACAATTGGCAGCGCAGTTTCATGTCCCGGGCGCAGTCGCCGGCGACGATGCCGGAACTGCGGAGGCGGTAGAAGGACTCGGTGCTGGAGGAATGGCGTCCGGTGATGACGCTGCGGACTACGTCGCAGAGTGCGGGGTCATGGTTCAAAGAGACAAAGATTCTGCGCAAGTGGTCGCCGTAGGGACCTTCGTCGCGGGAGGCGCCCGCCGCGAAGTCGAGGAAGGAAAGACCGCGCTCGACCATCTGGTGCAATCCGCGCTGCGTGAGGAAGGGTTGTCCGCCCAAGAGGGCGAAGAAGCGTTCCAACTCCGCCTCGTTGGCAAGCGGAAAACCATAACGGCGGTTTAATTCGCGGACCTGGTCGAGGGAGAAGTCGGACAAGACGAGGCGGGTCCCGACGTTGAAGGGGGACTGGTTGACGTCGGTGATGAAGAGGTGAGCCTCGCTGGCGTAGGCGATGGCAAGGGAGAGATTCTGCCAGGGTCCGGAGGGATCGAGCGAACGCTCGTTGTGCCAGGAGCGAAAGAGTCCGAAGACTTCGCTGCCAAAATCGCAGGCAAAGAGGCGGTCGACCTCGTCCATACCCCAAAGCAGACGGTGGTTGATCTGGCTGAGGATCTGGCGTCGAAGAAAGCGTTCGAAGTTCATGCTGGGGCCGCGGCGGGCGTTCCAGTTCTCCTCGGGGTCCACATCGAGATCGAGTTGTTCGGCGATGGCCTGGGCCAGACAGAGGAAGAGACTCTCGACTGATTTCAGGTGGGTGGCGTTCAGTTTCTGGAAGTCGGTGAGCACGACTCGGGCTCCGGCTTTGCGCGCCTGTTGGAGGCCGCGCGCCATGAGGGAAGTCTTGCCCATCTGGCGGGCCCCCTTTAGGAGAATGATGCTGTCGTTGCGACCGAGGGCGGAATAGAATTCCTGGTCGGTAGGGCGGACGATGTAGAACTTGGAATCGAGGGGCAAGGCGCCGCCGACGGGTTCGAGGTTGGGCTTGCGGCGGAATGCCTCCGGCGGGGCCTGCAACGCTCGCGCGAGATCCGCGACAATGCGATCACTATCGGCGTCGTCGTTCCAGGAAGCGTAGTGGATGCCGTCGAGGGCGGAATGCAAGGGATCGGGAAATTCATGGTCAAACTGGACTCGCACCGGCAAAAGGCGCGGACGGCCGTTTTGACGTTCGGAGAACGAGTGCGCCAACTGAACTTCATAGGCGAGCATCTCGCTTTGCACCGAGGCGGCGGAAAGCAAAGCGATGACGGCGTCGGCGGTCGCGATTTTTTTCTCGATCTCGCGCGCCCAATCGACCCCTACGGCGAGGTGGCGGTCGACGAAGACGCGGTAACCCTGGAGCGACAATTTTTCCTCGAGGGCACGCATGATCTGCTGGTCGGGCTGAGCATTGCGGCGGTAGAGGAGGACGACTTGGGTGGCTTGCGGTTTCGCATCAGGTTGGGGAGCAGGTGCGCTGAAAGCAAGCTGGGAATTGGTGGTGGCGTCGGGGGCGACGGCTGCGACGGAGTTGGCGCGCATGGCCAGACGGCGCAATTCCGCGCCCATGTCGGCGGCGGACTGGAAGCGCAGGTCGCGATGTTTTTCGAGGGCGCGAGCGATCACGCGCTCCAACTCGGGTGAAACTTTCGGGTTCACGCCCCGGGCCGGCGCCGGGAGCCGATTGAGGATCGAATCAAAAACTACGGCCGAGGTATCACCGCGGAAGGGGAGCACTCCGGTCGCCATTTCATAGAGCACGACGCCGAAGGAGAAAAGGTCGGTGCGATGATCGAGTGGTTCGCCGCGGGCCTGTTCCGGGGACATATAGGATACGGTGCCCACGAATTCTCCGGCGGCGGTCACGCTCTGGGTGGGCTCATCGTCGCTGGGAGGATGGTCGGATAGAACTCGCTCGCTGCGGTCACGTCCGGTCAACTTCGCCAGACCGAAATCGAGAATCTTCACGCGCTCGCGATCGATGACAAACAGGTTGGCGGGTTTGACGTCGCGATGGACGATGCCGCGTTTGTGCGCGGCTTCTAAACCGTCGGCGATCTGGATGCCAAAGGAAGTCAGTTGTTCGGCCGGCAGCGCGCCGGACAAGACAACATCCCGCAAGTTCCTGCCTTCCAGAAGCTCCATCACAATAAAGTGCCGGCCGGCATGTTCGCCCACGTCGTGGACGGTACAGATATTGGGATGGTTGAGGGAAGAGGCGGTAGAAGCCTCGCGCTGAAAGCGCTCGATGGCAGCCGAGCTTTTGGAAAATTTCTCGGAGAGAAGTTTGATGGCAACGTGCCGTCCGAGGCGGGTATCTTCCGCTTCGTAGACGACTCCCATGCCGCCGCTGCCGAGTTTGCGCAAAATGCGATAGTGAGAGATGGTTTCGTTGAGCAGGCCGCCGGCCGCGTGTTTCTTCCCGGGAGACTCCGCGTGCTGTGGAGTGGCCGGGCGAGTAAACTTTTGCGGAACCGCCGGATTGCCCGTCTCCGCATCGTAGAAGTTAAAGAGATGGATGCGGACGCCCGGTTGCAGTTCGATCTCACCCAGATCGTGCAGGGAATCGTTCCACCGTCCGAGTTGCTTTAGGAGGGTGACAACCGGCTCGGTAGCCAGGATGTGATCCTGGTCGCCGCAATCGGTCACTCGTTGGGCGAGGTTGATTCCGTCTTCGCCGGCGGGGCAGTCGAATTTCATGTTGTCGATGGGAGGGGCGGGCCAGCAATGGAGGGCCATGCGCAAGCGGACGCTGTTCGCGCCCCGAGCGCCCCGGCTGATTTCCAAAGCGCAGCGCAACGGCGCCTCAGGATCGCCATGGAAGACAAATGCGAGACCGTCGCCGCTCGGGAGCACAGTGATCTGGTGCGCTTGGGCTCTGCCGAACTCCTGGGTGCGGCGGACGATCTCCTGCAAGCCTTCCAGTCGGGTAGCGGGCTGAGATGGCACAGCAGAGCCCGCCACGTTCACAAAAAGGACATGAGCGAGATCGAGTTGCCGGGTTTGTGGTTGAGTGATCGCTGCCATGCGCCGGTATCCCACAAATCTGCCGTGGCTTGCGCCGGGGAAAGGAGTGGGATCGCAAGGCGCAATTCCAGATCTGTTTTGAATTCGAGCCGCTCAACCTGCGAATCGGGAAGCCAAGCTGGAATCCGTTCCCTCATTCGTCAGGCCGATGCGGACCGAATTATGCCACATTCGCGGCGGCGGCCCAAGTAGGTAACAACTCGATTTGTTTCGAATTGCCCAGGCGGGAGATGGATTGTAGACTCTGAAGGCTTAAGCGGACGCTGAAGGAAGTGGCCTTTTCATGAAGATGGCGCGGGTAATTCTTTTTACTGGTCAGATCGAAGCGATGAGCCAATTCTACGGCGAAGTGCTTGGCCTCAAGCAGGTGACGGATGAAAAGGGCTGGCGGGAGTTTGCGGCAGGCGGGGCAAGGATCGCCCTGCATTCCGGTCCGTCATCACCTGGCCGCAAGGGTCCAAAGATTGTCTTCCACGCGAAGGATGTCGCGGCGTTGCGGGCGAAACTTGTGTCGCGGGGCGCGAGTTTCGGCAAGATCCGGGAGGGGGAGTTTTGCCTTTGCGACGGCAAGGACCCGGACGGCAATCCGATCCAGTTGTCCAACCGGTGAGGAGTTTGAGTCAAAACGCGGGAGTGGTGGCATGAACCAATTCGAATGCGTGGTCCCGATTTTGAATGTGAAAGATTTTGCCGCAGCGATGGACTACTACGTCAGCAAACTGGGATTCACCAAGAAATGGGACTGGGGCGATCCGCCAACATTTGGTTGTGTGACGCGAGGCAAGGTCGAGATTTTTCTCTGCGAGGGAGCGCAAGGGCGGGCGGGCATGTGGATGTCCATTTTCATCGACGATGTGGACGCGCTGCATGAGGAGTATAAGAGAAGCGGCGCGATCATTCGCCTGGAGCCCACGAATATGCCGTGGGGCACGAGAGAAATGAATGTGGAAGATCCTGATGGTCACCGTATCCGGATGGGCAGTGATGCCACGGGGCCAGCCGACAAGGATGGGTGGGAGCGATTTTCGGAGATGGAACAGTCCTAGCATTAAAGCCGGGGCATTAAGGGTCGGGCATTAAGACAAGGCCTCGTTTCATGATGAGAAGGCTTGGGCGAGCTTTAAACTGCTTGTCCGGCGCAAAATCCTGATGCCCAAGCCCACTGGAAATTGAAGCCGCCGAGTTGGCCAGTGACGTCGACGAGTTCTCCAACGAAAAAGAGGCCGAGCACTTTTTCTGATTCCATGGTCCTGGCGGAAAGCTCGCTGGTATCGACGCCACCGGCGGTGACTTCGGCCTTTCCGTAGCCCTCAGTCCCTTGCGGTGTGACCTCCCAGGTATGCAATCGATGCTCGGCGTCGGCGACGGCAAGCTCGGAGTGGCCCGTTAGAGGATAAGTTTCGAGCCAGCGATCCGCGAAACGGCGCGGCAGAACTTCGCGCAGCAGTGATTTCCAAGTTGCCTGATCGCGACGCTCGCGGGATCGAAATTCAGCGGAGAGACTGCGTCCGGGTGCAAGGTCGAGATGAATCGAGTCCTTGGCGTCCCAGTAAGAAGAGATCTGGAGAATGGCAGGACCGCTGATGCCGTGATGAGTAAGGAGCATGTTTTCGTGGAATGCCTGTTTCGGATTGCGATTCGCGCCGTGAGTGGAAGCGACGACTTCGAGGGAGACTCCGGCCAGATCGCACCAGCGATTGCGGTCCGGTTCATTTAGTACGAGAGGAACCAAAGCGGGCCGCGGGGGAATGATGTTGAGGCGGAATTGCCGGGCGAGGTTGTAACCAAACGGAGTGGCGCCGATTTTCGGAATCGACAGACCTCCAGTGGCGACGACCAGACGGGGCGCGCTAAGACTGTTGTCAGCGGCTTGAACGGTGAAATGGCTGCCAGGCCCATCGCCCGTGATCGCGGTGTTCTTGCACACTTCGTCTACTCGTATATTGCAGCGGACTTCGACTTTGGCGTCGCGGCATTCCTGTTCCAGCATCGCGGTAATGTCGCTCGCGGCTCGGTCGCAAAAGAGCTGGCCAAGCTTTTTCTCGTGATAAGGGATGCGATGTTTTTCCACCAATCGCAAGAAATCCGACGGAGTATAACGGGCGAGCGCCGACTTGGCGAAGTGACGATTATGCGAAAGAAAATTATCCGGGGTGGTGTGCAGGTTGGTGAAGTTGCAGCGGCCGCCGCCGGAGATCAGAATCTTCCTGCCGATTCGATCCGCGCGCTCCAGCACGAGGACACGCCGACCGCGCTTGCCGGCTTCGATGGCACACATCAGGCCGGCGGCACCAGCTCCGAGAATGATGACGTCGAATTTCTGATCCACGCAGGAAAGAGCTTAGCAGGGTGAGGGACATGCGGTCCCGGCATCGGACCTCTGATACATCGAAGGCCCGCCATCTTCGCTCGTCGGAATCAGGGCTGAGCTTGTTTTACCGGGCTCGTGTGCTCTGGTTCTGGGGTGCGGGCCGTGGATTTGGCGGCCGCAGCTGCAACGACTGCAAGAAGGTGACAATCTGCCAGCGCTGCGGTTCCGGCAACTTCGACCAAACGGGCATACCGTGGCGGACAACTCCGTTGGTCAGAATCCAGAATAGCGTTCCGGGCGTCGACTGCTGCACCTCTTCCCGCAGCAAACTCGCGCCGTGTCGAGTGCCTCCCGCTTTTGGTCCATGGCAGCCGGCACAGTGCTGTTCGAAGAGCTTACCTCCGGCAGCCATGGCCTGGGTATCGCCCTCGAACGGATTTCTCCTTTGTCGATCTTTCTCGGGGACCTCGGCCAGTGCGGCATCCGCCAGCCGATTCGTCCTTGAGGCCGCATTTTCCTTTTGTCTTTGGGCGAGAGACAAACAGGCGCCGAGGACGATCACGCCGGCGGTTGCCAGAGTGACGCGAGCGAGGGCGAAAAAGAGAATCGAGCGCTTCTTCATCGCCTCCCTCCCAAGAAATGTTCCAGCAACTCACCGAAGCCAGAGAACTCACGCGAGAGCCCCCAGCGCAGCAGGAGGCGATGGCTGTTCTCATTCAGCCCGAAGCCGCCGGAAAAACGAACGGTCCAGTCCGACGGAAGGTTCCACGCCAGTACGGGCGCGAGGTAGTGAGACGTGTGATGAAGACCGGCGCTCCGCGCATCGCCCAGGCCTCCGTAGATCTCCGCACCCGCAATGAAATTCTCTGGACAAAAATTGCAGCGGTTGGGTGAAGCCTTCAACGCGAGCGGACGGCTGGCACCAAGCGCGTAAGCAAGTTCCCATGGCTCGCTGGGCAGCAGGTTCCTGGTGACGATGGGATTCAGGGCGACATTCCAGCCGTTGAAAGTGCTGGAAAGCAGAAGCTTCATTTCGAGTTCGTGGTCGTGTTCTTGCCGGAGTATGCCATTGCGATTGGTGTAATCGGACTCTACATCGTGGCCTTCAACCTCTTTCAAGATTTTATCGGCCCCGTTGGTGTTCTCGAACTCGAGGTAGAGCACTGGATTAACGATGTGCTCGCGTTGCAGCAGACGAAGGCGGTTTTCAAAGCGGGTCCCGGTAAGGATGGTGCTGTCGTTGAAGGTGGTCTGTCCGGCGAGGTAGAGTTCGGTCGTCCACCAGGCGGTGACGCCATATTCAAATTCCATCCAGAAGGCATCGAAGTCGTTGCCGCGACGCTGGGTGCCGAATGTGGAAAAATATTCCACCTCCAGGCTGCCTGGTTCTTCGAGGTAGTGGTCGTAGGTGACGATGTAAGGACTCTCCTGCCCCCAAACTGCGGAGGACGCCCATAGCGGTAGTGACAAGATGAAGATGAGGGCGCTGGGACACATCCGCGGGATGGACTGAGAAAAAATGCGAGCGACCATGAGCTCCTTGTCTCTGATGTCTTTGTCAGACTGTTCGGAGGCAAATATATTTGCAAGATTGTGTTGCGACTGAGTCGCATTACAGATTACAATTTCGAGCGTAGAGCGCGTCTCGGTGCGCTGTCAACGGGGGCGCGACGATTTCGTCGCAGGTTATTTGCGAGCGAGTCGCAACACGAAAAGGGAGATTGCCCAATGCCCCTGCCCCAGACGGAGATTCCCGGCCGCTTGCAGATGCAACTGGCCGAACGCGGGATCCGGATGACTGGTCCACGGCGCGCGATTCTGAGTGTGATTGAGACCGCGACCAAGCACCTGGATGCGACTCAGATCCTGCGCAAGGCGCGAACGCTGGACGCTTCGGTCGATCGCAGCACCGTCTATCGGACACTCGATCTGCTGAAGCGCCAGGGGTTGATCGACGAACTCGACCTGATGCATCTGAACGGCGAAGGTCATTACTACGAGCGCAAGTTGGGCCGCGATCATATTCACATGGCGTGTCTGAGGTGCGGGAAGATTACCGAGTTTGTCAGCAAGACATTTGAGTCGCTGAAAAAGCAGTTGGAGCGCGACTGTAATTTTCACATCGTGGTAGCGCGACTTGAAGTAGGTGGATACTGCTCCGCATGCCGGCACTAGATGGTGGCGGGAAGCAAAAGGCGGGAAGCAAAGGAAGTAAAAAAAGCGGTAGTTAGGCCGACGGGCAGCTTCTAAACTTGACGAAGGACTCGCCTGATGGGGCAGCAGAATCGACGCGCTGACTTTTCGCGGACAAGAGTGTCCGCGCCGCACCTGATCAGATTCGCTAACCGCCCGAGTTCGCCATCATGAGTGCAAACAACGCAGGAAGATAGATGATCGTGGCGCGGAGCAGGCGGCGAGCCGAAGGTTTCGACGCAGGAGCGGTTGCGGGCAAGCGCTGAGAAGCCATTCCCATGGACACCCGGAACAGTGCGGCACCCATCAGGATGGCGCCAACCAGATAAAGTCGTCCGGCCATACCCATTGCAACCGGCAAAACGCTCACTGGAATCAAGGCCGCGGAGTAAGCCAAAATCCGCCACAGGGTGGACTTTCCGTCGGACTGTACCACGGGCAACATTCGAATATCGCCTTGGGCATAGTCCTCGCGATAAAGCCACGCTATCGAAAGAAAATGCGGAAACTGCCAGACGAACATGATGGCAAAAAGAACAAGGGCTTCGATTTCCAACTTGCCGCGCACGGCGGTCCACCCGAGCACGACCGGCATCGCCCCGGGGAACGCTCCTACAAATGTGCAAACCGGGGATACTTTTTTGAGTGGCGTATAAGCCGCGAGATAGACCAGTGCGGTGAGAAATACTAATAGCCCAGTTAGTAAGTTGGAATAGACTGCCAGATACGTTGAACCGCCCAGAGTCAGAGCCAGACCTACGATCGCGGCATGCGCCCTGGTCATGCGTCCCGAAGGGAGGGGGCGGAGCGCGGTGCGCCGCATGCGCGCGTCCACGGCAGATTCAAGAACTTCGTTGAGGGCCGCGGTTCCGCTTGAAACCAGCGCGACACCAAGCAGGGCGTGAAGCAATCCCAGCGACCACGACGAAAGGCCTGCCCGGTGAGCACCAAAGAAGTAGCCGCACCACGCCGTCAGGACGATCAACGTTGTAATGCGCGCTTTCGTCAGTTCGGCGTAATCGCGCAGAAGAGCAGAAAAATGTCGCAACATGGACCCCACATTCGCTTTTTGCTCCTTTCCGCCCTCATCGGGCGGTTGGGTTCAAAAGGCCATCAGCAAAGAAATCCAGACGGACCCGAGCAACGTCACGAAGACCAGTATTGGTATCGCGCCATCGTTTCCATGTCAAGGTAAAACTTCTTGCTTCCGGTGTCGCCACTCGCTGGCTCTAGCAGCCTGGGGCAAGCAGCAGGGGGACCTAGTGGCCAGCGGAAGGACTGGACGCAACGAATGTCTCGGGCGGATCAAAATAGCACTGATGCCAAAGAGCGGCGTCGGACAATTTGCCTGCCTTCCATGCCTGAACCGTGGGGAGGGTGGCCCCGATCATGCCGCCATCCACGGAGTCGAAGATCAATACGATTCCGGACAGATCTTGTGGTTGTGCGGCCAGTTCAGCGTAGCTTTTATCGAGCAAGCTTTTGGCGAATTCCAGTTTCGCTTGAGCGCCGCTGTTGGCTTCGTTTTCCTGGATCTTCTGCACCGAAATAATCTTGACGTTTTTGCCCCGCAGCGGCTCCCAGTCGCCGGGGAAGGGCGCGGTCTCCTCGCGTGTCACCTGAAACAAATCGGCCACGACTGGTGCGGCGGTCGGCGAGGCTGGCGGAACATCGGAAATTCCCTCTGGCATCTCCAGACTGGTGCGCCAGATCCATCCGCGCGAGAGGCCGGAGATCCGCACATGAACCCAGTCCGCATTGAAATCCAGCATTTCAAATTCATCGTGGGCGCTGGCAAGAAAAAGAGTCTTGCCACTGAGGCTGGGCGTCGCAACAACCGGAGTTCCCGATTTTTTTACCGCCACCAGATTCTTCGGATGGGCCTGGTTTTTGAGCACTTCCTCGAGATTCGCGGCTTCGGCTCGCAGGGGGTTGGCGGACTGGTCGGGGGGGGGCAAGGAATTCCTCGAATTCGCCAACTGCTGACTCGACAAACCCTGGTCAGCTAAAGACGAAAAGCCGCGTCCATTTTCCGAAGACTGCGGCAGCGGCGCGGAGAGGGCTGGCTCCGCAGCAGCTTTATGCGCAAATACTGACGGTACCGCTGCGTTGGACGAAGGTGCCCCAAAGCCGAGAGCCGAACCTTGGCTGGAACCATGACCGGAATTTTGACCGGAATTTTGCCCGGAATTTTCGCCCGCAGCGGCGCGAGAATATGCGACCGCATCCGCAGGACTGGACTTGCTCGCCAGCAGATCGGTCAGTTGGTCCAGGAGATCGGATTCGAGGCGCCCATTGGAAGCGAGGAGTTGGTATCCAGAGTGGGACGGATTTGAATCGGCGTACCAAGCCGTGACTTTTGTGGTTACCCGCACTAAGGTTCCGCCCGCGGCGGTCGAACTCATCTGAACCGCAGATTGGTAATAGGCCCGCTGGTAGCGGTTGAGGGGATGATCGCCGGGCAACGCGAATCCATCCAGCACGGGCAGGTGACCGGCGAGCGAAGGTTGCAATTCCTTCAGCGCTTTTTCAACTGCGACCTTCGGCTGATGGTAAGTGCGCTCGACGGCGGCGGCCTGAGCTTTTTCCTGAGCAATTCCGATCTGAGTGACAGCCAATGGAATCGCGGCCAGCAGAAGCGCAGCGCAACGTGTGGAGCGCAGTGGTGGGCGACGAATTGAGCAGGGAACTCGGGTCATGGCACCTGCTCCAACTGGTCTCGCCGAATCCAGCCGTGCTCTCCGTCATGGGTTTCGACGCCGAACCAGTACGGTGTTGAAATCAGGATGAGAACTTCGGCGCCAGGTTCCAGAGACTTCAGCGTGCTTGCGGTGTGGAAGGGAGCGGATTTGAGCGCTGCTCCGGGCTTACGAACCAAGCGCTCGACCTGCTGACGCAGTTCGGCAACGTGCTGGGCCAGGGATTCAGGAGAATCGTCGTATGCCTGCGCCGGTTGCGAGGTGGAGGAAATCGGCGACGCAGAGACAACGTCGGCGGTCGCGTTTTCGCTGGAATTGGCCGTCGGAGTGGGAGTGCTCAGTAGAACCGTGTCAGCGGTTGTGCCGATTTTTTGTTTCGACAGTTGCTCGTGTTTTGCCTGGAGAGCCTGGGCGGTTTCCTTCTTTACGAGTTCAACCGCGGCAAGCTTGTCCTGGATGTCCTTGTACTCGCTGGTTTCGACCGATCCGTTCGACAGATGAACGGTGTGACGAAAGTCTTCGACAAACAGGGCATCAATTCGCAGAACCGTGTTCTGGTCGCCTTGCGGTTGTACGACGTAGCGAACGGCGAGAGTCCCGACGTCGGCGCTCTGCTTGAAATTTCTTGGATCAAGCGCCTGTTTCCGCACTTTGTAGAATACTTTGCCGCCTTCGGTCCAGGGCGGAAACACGGGCGTCGAGGTGGCTGCGACCGCTCCCGCAATGTACTCGTCTTTGTTGTATTCCTTAGTTCCGCGGATGATCGTATTCTGCGCAACGTCTTCCACCGCTTGCGCGACTTCAGGTTCCGGCAAAGGAACATTAACGATCAGGCCCTCGCCGTATTGCAGAGCGTCTTTCTCGCGGGCGTGCGACGAGGTCGCGGTGGAAGCGAGAAGAAGGAACAGAAGAAAGGGTGCCGCCACGACACGGAGACGAATGCGTTCGGGTCGAATTCGATGAAAAAAGAGCGAACGCTTCAGCCCCGCACCGCCAAAACTCTTGTGCCAGATCACGACCAACTCCGGTGTTCCTGTTGCAAGAGTCTCATACGCTGGGTTGATGACTGTCAACTAGCTCGGGGAACACTTCGAACGCCATCCCGCAGTCACGCAAGATGTAAACAATTTGTAAATTTTTTTTTTGAACCCTCTTGCAGTTGAGTCCGAGCGGTAGTAGTATCCAGCGCCGGTGGGGTGTTTGCAATTTTTTATCGAAGAAGCGCGGGTGGATGCGAGCGTTTGACAGGGGTGTTACGACCGCAATCCGCGCGGTTCGTTGTCGCTAGAGGGCTCCGGGGTTACAGCTTTTGCAAAAAATTGAGTGAGGAGCGCAGCATGCGTATGTGGGCGCAGTCTCTTCTCATCTGTCGGAGGTCGCCGCGGAGACATTCCGTCATGGCCGCGGCTTTCGCGTTCATCCTTTTGATCGTTGTTGGCGCAAGTCCGCGGGCGAGCGCGCTGCCGGCTTTCGCGCGGAAGTATGGTCTGCGTTGTTCGGCCTGTCATGAAAGTTGGCCGATGTTGAATTTCTTTGGCCAGAAATTCAAAGACAACGGCTACCAGCTCATGAATGACCGGGATGCACCGATCTGGCAGAATCCCGGTTATTGGCCGGTGACGTTCCGGATCACTCCGATCTGGCATCGGGTGAGCACCAACAAGGTCGCGACCGACCAAAGCCTCAGCGGTGAACAGAAGATTACCTCGTCTGGCTTCGACCTGAGCGGCCTCGACTTCCACACTGGGGGAACGCTGGAAAAGAACTTCTCTTTCTATGTGTTGCCTTCGTCCGATCCAACCGCCTCGTTTCACTTCGAAACGGTCATGGCGCGGCTCGACAACATCGGGAGCAGTCCATGGCTCAATGTGAAGTTCGGCAAGTTCGAACTTGACAACCTGCTCTCCGAAAAGCGCATTCTGACACTCACAGGAAATGGCGGGATTTACCAGCTCTACCACTTCATTCCGGCAAATGACGGCAATATCTTCGGGCAAATGGGAGATAACCAGCTCGGCGTCGAAGTGATGGGGCACTCGGCCAACGACCGCACGCGCTATTCGGTTTCGCTGCTGAGTTCGAACGACGGACAAGTCGGATTGCCCTACGGTGCTGAATCGTATTCCACATTCATCACCGGCAGTCAGGCCTTCGACGCTGGCAAGCTCGGAGTGGATCGCCTCGGCTTTTACGTTATGGCTGGGGAAGCGCCGACCAGTTGGTTGACGGGGCCTTCGGGCGGCGGACCGAATGGAGTGATTCCGGGTTCGGGTGGCAATAACCGGGGTTACAGCCGCGAGGGCTTTGTGGGGCAGTTCTACTTTGGCCCGCATATCGATGCCACGGTGGTGACGCAGCACGGCGAGGACAGCGCATGGTTTGGCCAAGGCTATGGAGACTACGCAGACGGGATGGCCCCGAACAACTACGTTCCGGGCGTTTCCGCCTTGCCCGCCGGCTCGCGTAATCCGACCTGGAACGGAGTTCTGATCGAGCCGCACTATGTAGTCAATCCGCAAATGATATTGCTGGGGCGCTATGAAACGATCCGGATGTCGCAGCAGTCGACGCCTGGGACTCCATCCAATCTGGGCAATATTACGTCGTACACGGTCGGCTACCGCTACAACCCGTTTATGACGAGCCGTGCTGGCTTTGCCTACCATGGCGAGTACAACTGGTGGCACCAGGACGGAACGGCGCCTGACAACACGACGAACCTGACCAGCAGCGAACTATTGTTTGGAATTGACTTCGACTTCTAACCAGCGAGATGGCCCGCCGGCGAAGTCGGTTCGCTGGCGTTGACTTTTTGAAAGGGTGCTGACTATGAACAGCTTGAGGCCAAGGCGTTTGACGGGAGCGATTTTGTTTACTTCGGTGATAGCGGTGCTCTTGGTGGCTGGGTTGGCGACGCTGGCGTCCGCTCAGGATGAGCCCCTGGTCGGTCCGAAGCCACCAGTCGCAGTCAAGCCGATGGAGAGTCACATCGGCAATCTTACGGGGCACGCGGCGGATGCGAAGTCCGACTACCGCCGGTATTGCGCCGGATGTCACGGCGTGTACGGAGACGGCAATGGCGAGAATGCGGTATGGCTGGATCCGAAGCCGCGGAACTTCACCCTCGCCACTTTCAAGTGCCGCTCAACGTTAACGGGCACGTTGCCGATTGATGAAGATCTGTATAACAGTATTGCGCGGGGCTTCACGAATTCCAACATGCCGCCATGGAATACGTTCACCAAGCAGCAGCGGGCCGACTTAGTCGCGTATATCAAAATCTTCTCGCCACGATGGGAGAAGGAAAAAGCCGGCGAACCGATCAAGATTCCGCCTGAGCCCCCGGTCACCATCGAGAGCATTTCGCACGGACAGGCACTATTCGCGAAATTGGAGTGCTGGAAGTGTCATGGCACGCACGGAGAAGGCGATGGACCCTCGGCGGCGACGCTTACCGATAGCCAGGACCAACCGATCCGCCCCTACAACTTCGCGGGTGGCGGAAACGATTCGCGCTTTAAGTGCGGCAGTACGAATCAAGATATCTACAAGATCTTTATGACGGGCGTGGACGGCACGCCGATGCCTTCTTTCGCGGACGTGATTCAGCCGAACGACGCCTGGGATCTCGTCCATTTTCTGCGTACGTTGCAGGTACATCGCCACGGCAAGGAGAACGTAGTTCTAATGGCTGCGCACGGAGTCATACCTCCGTACGTGGATAAGAACGCGGCGCCGACGGCTGCACCGGCCGACAACAAGGCGCCTGGTGGCGGCCAGTAAGTGGAGATACTCGGTAAACGAAGACAGAACCCGAGGAGGGGTTTTACTCAAATGCGCACCAAGAAGACTCTGTTGGCTCTATTGATCGTGTTGGTCTGTTCGTCACTGATGTTTGCCGGAACGGTTAGCGGCAAGGTGACGTACACGGGCACGCCAGTAAAACAAAAACCTATCGATATGTCGAAAGAACCGAGTTGTGCCAAGCAGCACGCGACTCCCATCACCAACGAGACGGTGGTAACCGGGCCCAATAACGGACTGGATAACGTGGTGGTGTACCTATCGTCGGGTGCTCCCGACGACGGCCAGGTTCCGTCGCAGACGATCACCTACACACAGAAGGGTTGCCAGTACATTCCGCATGTTCTGCCAATGCACGTCAACCAGGAATTCGAAATTCTCAATGACGATCAGACTTCGCACAACATCCACCCGCTGCCGAAGGTGAACACGGAGTGGAACAAATCCCAACCACCGGGCACGCCGCCGATTAAAGAGAAATACGACAAGCCCGAATTCATCCCGGTGAAATGCAATATACATCCGTGGATGCACGGCTGGTTCGTGGTGTTAAAGACGTCGCACTACGACGTGAGCAAGGATGGAGGGGACTTCAAGCTACCGAACCTGCCTCCGGGTAAGTACACGATCACCGCCTGGCACGAAGACTACGGCACGCAGACGGCGGACGTTACCATCACCGGGAACGAGACGAAGGACGTCAACTTCACGTTCAAGGCGAAGGCTTATTAACGGAATGCGGCGGAGTCCACTTATTCCGCCGCTGCATTCCAGGGCAAGTGACACGCACAAGTGGCAGCGGGAGGGCACGGCATATGGCAAAGTTCTTTGCGGTCACGATTATCGTCATCGCGATTCTTTCCGCGATTCCTATCCTGCGCCACACGTGGGTTGCGCCGGAGGACATTTCGACGCATGGAGCTCTGATCGATGAGCAGATGTCGGAAACCATGGCGGAGGCTGGAATCTCTTTTCTCGCGGCGCAGTTTGTTCTGGCGATTTTCATCTGGAAATTTTCCAACCCTGGTCCGGATGCGAAGCTCAAGAATTTTCCCGGTGGCGCCAAAGGACTTGTGATCGCGGCAATTCTGGTAGTTGGAGTCGAGGTGATGGCCCTGGGGATCTTTGGAGTGAAGGCGTGGGCCAACGTGTATCTGACGCCACCGTCCGCCGACGCGTTGCCGATCCAAGTGCAAGCGGGACAGTTCGCCTACTATTTTCGCTATGCCGGAGCAGATGGAAAATTTGGAGCTACGCATCCGGAGATGATCAATGAAGGGACGCAGAACATTTTCGGTCTTGACCCCGAGCACGATGTCGATGCCAGAGACGACATCATCGCGGCCGAAATGGCGATTCCGGTGAACAAGGAAGTACATCTGCTGATGCATACGAAGGATGTGGGGCATTCGTTTTATGTGCGGGAATTGCGGGTGCAACAGGACTTCGTGCCGGGATTGGATGTTTCGCTGCACTTCACGGCCACCAAGGTTGGTAAGTACGAGATCGTCTGTACGCAGCTCTGTGGTCTGGGACATTACAACATGAAGGCGTATCTGGAAGTAATGTCGCAGCCGGACTTCGATAATTGGCTTAAACAGCAAGCAGGGCAGTAGTTTGTTTTTGCCGTTCTCGCGAGATCGACGGAGTGAGGAACAAGCTGGATCGAAGCGAGTCTGATCGACAAACATCTCTGAGGTGAGGATATGCACGACATGTCAGTGCACGCGGGGCAACACCACGCTCCTCCGACGAGCTTTATCCGGAAGCACGTGTTCAGCCTGGATCACAAGGTCATCGGGAAGCAGTATTACGCGCTGGCTTTGGTGGCTGCTTTTATCGGGATGTTCCTGTCGTGGCTGATGCGCATCCACCTGGCATGGAACAACGCCGCGATCCCAGGCTTGCAGTTGCTTTCGAAAACCGGCGCTCCGGGCGGAGTGATGACGCCGGAGTATTACCTGCAATTGATGACCATGCACGGCACCATCATGGTCTTCTTTGTGCTCACGACGGCTCCCTTTGCAGCTTTTGGCAACTACTTCCTGCCCATTCAGGTAGGCGCGGAAGACATGCCATTTCCGCGCTTCAACATGATGTCATTCTGGGTGACATTCACGGCTTTCCTGGTTCTGATGTCGTCGTTCTTCCTCGGCGACGGGCCCACTCTTGGGGGCTGGACGCAATACGCGCCGCTCAATGCCGTGGGTTCGGTCGCGGGGCCCGGGCAAGGTTTGGGTGTGGTTCTCTGGATGGCTTCGATTGCGTTGTTTTGCGTCGGGCAGTTACTGGGTTCGTTGAACTTCATCACGACCACGCTCGATCTAAGGGTCAAAGGCCTGAGCCTGATGCGTCTGCCGCTGAGCGCGTGGGCATGGTTCATCACCTCATGCATGGGCCTGACGGCATTCGCGGTGCTAATGCCGGCATGCATTCTCGCCATTCTCGACCATGTGGCGGGCACGAGTTTTTTTGTGGCATCGAATCTGGTGATCAACGACCAAATCCAGCCGCACTCGGGCGGATCGACTTTGCTTTGGCAGCACCTGTTCTGGTTCTTCGGACATCCTGAGGTCTACATCGCCATCGTGCCTGGCATGGGTATCGTTTCGCACGTACTGCTGGCCAACATGCGGAAGCAGATGCTGAGCCAGCGAACATTGATTTATTCGATGGGCGCCCTGGCCTTGTTGAGTTACATGGTCTACGGACACCACATGTTTGTCAGCGGCATGAATCCTTACTCGTCACTGGCATTCTCTTTTCCAACGCTGGTCATCACCATTCCCTCCACCATCGTGGTGCTGATATGGACCTTCAGTCTTTATGGTTCGAGGCTGCGCATTAACTCGGCGTCGCTGTTTGCCCTGGGCTTTATTTCGATGTTTGTCAGCGGAGGAGTGAGCGGTTTTTTTCTGGCGCAACCTTCGATCGATATCATGCTCCACGCCACTTACTTTGTGGTCGGTCATTTCCATCTGGTGATGGGCGTCGCGGCTATGTTCGGTATCTTTGCCGGGACCTATTTCTGGTTCCCGAAGATGACCGGACGAATGATGAACGAGACCTTGGGAAAAGCTCATTTCTGGCTCAGTTTTGTGGGCGCCTATTGCATCTTTATGCCGTTTCATTATCTGGGCATGGCTGGGAATGTGCGCCGCTACGCGTCGTTCGTGGACGACTACCTGCAACCGCTCATTCCAGTTCATCGTTTTATTACGGTAGCCGCTCTGTGCACGGGCGCGGCGCAACTTATTTTTCTGTATAACCTGATTCACAGCCGGTTCCGGGGCGAAGCCGCAGCCGATAACCCCTGGGAGGCTACGTCTCTGGAGTGGAGCACGGCTACGCCGCCACCTTTTGACAATTTTGGTGGGAAGCATCCAGTGGTGTACCACGATCCCTATCAGTATGGCGTGCAGAGTTCTGTCGGCGACTATGTGATGCAGGCTTCGCCGGAGCAGGTGAAGAGCGACAACGAAGAGAAGTAGGTTCTTATTTCCCGGCGGCAACGCTAAGTTGCAAAGAAGAACGGCGTCCGGTAAGGAGTTTCATCTAACTATGGCAACCACGGTACATGAACCGCCGCAGATTGATTCGCGCCGCTTGGCTGGCGAGAGGCATTCGGGAAACGGCGCTGGGGGGGGGATTGTGCCGGACGGCGACCTGCGTGTGGCTGTCGAATACTCGCCGCCGCCCTCTTCGACCGCCATTTGGGTGGTGCTGTTCGCCATTACGATGATGTTTGCGGCGTTCACCAGCGCCCTGGTGGTTCGCAAAGGCTCATCGCTGGACTGGCAGACTTTCACTTTACCGTCAGTGTTGTATTTCAACACGCTAGTGCTGGTCATCAGCAGCGTCACGCTGGAGTTGGCGCGTCGACGGATCGCTAGTTTCATGGTGGTGCTGAGGAGTCAGGGGGAGAGTCCGGCACGCTGGCTGTACGTGACGCTCTTTCTGGGCGTGCTATTTGTGGCAGGTCAGTATGTCGCGTGGTCGCAGTTGAGGGCGGAAGGGCTGTATCTGGCCACGAATCCAAGCAGTTCTTTTTTTTATTTGCTGACGGTTACGCACGCGCTCCACGTGTTGTGCGGACTGGGTGGATTGATCTACGTGATTCGGAAGCTTAGCAAGTCGGTGTTGCGGCGGAACCAGTTGGATGCCGCAGCGCGTTACTGGCATTTCATGGGCATTCTTTGGTTGTACCTGCTTTTGCTGCTTAGGATGAAACTGTAATCGACTCGAGACAGTTCGGAGATAACTTCGGAGATAACTCAGGAGGGGCCGTGAGCCAAGCGGATTTGACTATTGGACATCCCACAGGCCAGACGTTGGGGCCGGCATTTGCGATTCCGACAAAGAAGTTGGCCATGTGGCTGTTCATTATCGCCGACACCATGACGTTTGCGGCGTGCCTAGTGGCATATGGATTCCTGCGGAACGGCACTCCGGACTGGCCGAGGCCTTTCCATAGCATCACGAACGTAGCGATCATGACGTTTATTCTTTTGACCAGCAGTTTGACGATGCTGATCGGACTGCGCTCGGCGCGGGCCGGAGACAAGGCTGCGGCCTTCCGATGGACGATGATTACCGCTGCCCTGGGGATTGTGTTCGCATTCCTGCATATTCGTGAATGGATGGGCTTGATCGATGAAGGCATGACCATGTTTAAGAACCCCTGGGGCACGGGGTTGTTTGGCGCCTCGTTTTTCAGCATCACCGGATTGCATCTTACGCACGTTACGGGCGGCGTGATCGCGCTACTGGTCGTGGGTGTGCGGTACAAGGGCGGCCGCTACAATGCGGACGACATCGAAGTCCTGGGGCTTTACTGGCACTTTGTGGATTTGGTCTGGATGTTCGTCGTACCGTTGGTTTACCTTTTAAACCTTACCCATTAGACAAACACCTGGGAGCAGACTGCTTATGACGACGGCGGAAGACCACAAGAGCGACGGAATCGGGAAAGACCTGATCGTGTATGTTTGCCTGCTTGCGCTTGCGGGCTTGCAATTTGTAATTGCCTATCAGAACATTGACGCTTCGCAAATGTTCACGCGCATGCTGGCGGTGGCATGCATCGAGGCGGGTCTAGCCGTGTTGTTCTTCATGCATCTTTGGACGGAGAAGCGGGCGTTTCTGCTGTTTGTGGTTATCTTTACTGTTGGTGTCCTGTTGGGGATGCAATATGGGTGGACTGACAGTTTCCGCATGGTTACGGGCACGCCATTCGCGAAATGACCGAAGCAGGGAGATAAGGGAAACTCGGATTAACCGGGACTTAATCACAGTTTTCCCAGACGGGGAAAGTCAGGGGCGATGTTAAGGGGAGAGTGGAAACGAAAGCTGCGAGTTGGAAGACCGTACCTGCCGGTCGCGATTGCGATAGTGGGACTGGGGATGGTTGCTGCTCCGCTGCCGGCGTTTTCCCAAAGTTGCGCGCTCTGCTATACGCAGGCAGCCTCTGCCGGCAATCGAATGATCCAAGCCTTGCGCAGCGGGATTCTGATTCTTGTGGCTCCTCCCACGCTCGCCTCGGTGGGCATGGTTTTTATTGTGTATCGGAAACGCAATCAGGTGAGGCAGTCTGACGACGAGCGGGGCTCTGACCGCGGGTGGTAGACGGTCTTACTTCGCACTCCTTTGCACCTCTCCGCCTGTTAACACCATCCATAAGGCATGAACCTTTTCGATTCCTTCCAGATTCGCGATATTACGTTTCGTAACCGTATTGCTGTTTCCCCGATGTGCGAGTATTCCAGCGAGGACGGATTCGCCAACGATTGGCATCTAGTCCATCTCGGCGCTCGCGCGGTCGGCGGCGCAGGTACGGTCCTTAGCGAAGCCATCGCGGTGGTTTCCGAGGGCCGCATCAGTCCTTCCGACCTCGGCATCTGGAAGGATGCGCACATCGAAAATCTCGCACGTGTAGTCCGGTTCCTCCGCCAGCACGGTGCCGTCGCCGGCACTCAGCTCGCCCACGCTGGCTTCAAAGCCTCCACTGCGGTTCCCTGGCGCGCTCAAGGCGGGTCGGTAGTATCGATTGCCGATGGGGGCTGGCGTCCCATTTATTCCTCCACCGCAAAGGGCTTCACCCCGGAATCCATTCAGCCCGAAGCGCTGACACTCGAGGGCATTGCGGGCATCGTCCACGCTTTTACGGAGGGCGCTCGCCGCAGTCTCGAGGCTGGCTTCGAGCTGGTTGAAATCCACGCTGCGCATGGCTATCTCATCCACCAGTTTCTCTCGCCGCTGGTCAACACCCGCACCGATCAGTACGGCGGCAGTTTTGAGAACCGCACACGCATCCTGCGCGAGATCATCGCAGCCGTTCGTAAGGTCTGGCCCGAACGGCTGCCTTTGTGGCTCCGCATCTCTGCGTCGGACTGGACCGAGGGCGGTTGGACCATCGAGGATTCGATCGCCCTGGCCCGGCAGGTCAAGCCGCTCGGTGTCGATCTTATCGATTCGTCCTCGGGAGGCATCGTACCGAAGGCCAACATCCCTCTTGGCCCCGGCTATCAGACTCGTTTTGCGGAGCGGATCCGGCGCGAGGCTGGAATCCTCACTGGAGCCGTCGGCATGATCACCGCGCCGGAGCAGGCGCAGCACATCATTGCCACGGGGCAGGCCGACATAGTCCTGCTGGCTCGCGAACTGCTGCGCGATCCCAACTGGCCGCTGCGCGCGGCGCACGCCCTCAAGCAGCAGACTGCGTGGCCCAAACAGTACGAACGCGCACGCTTCTGAGTGAGAAAGGCCGGTGTGCCTCTCGCGGGGCGCGGGAACTCCATCCAGTCACTGCACGCCCGTTACCTCACGTTGGTTACTACACGTTGGTTACTACACTCCGGTTACTACGCTCCGGTTACAGGAGCGCTGATCGGCGTCGGGTCGATTGCGAGTGTCGTGGATATCCCCGTGTATTCATGGGCATGACCACGCACATAATGGAGTCTCCACGACTTTAGGAAAAGCGGCCAAGGTGAGGCGCGCTGATCTGCCCTATCAGCGGCAAAGGTGGGTTTTTGTTGACGTTGAACCGCGGAATGCATTAAAGTAGAGGCCCGCTCCGAAATTTCTGCTCCCCCCTAGATGCGGCGATATAGTCGTTTGAGCGTGGCACGTAGACAACTAAAGACTGGGAAACAGAGGGCGCCAGAACCATGCCTAAAGGACGTCGACGGAATTACCGTATAGTCAGGAAGATCGCGTTGGCCATTGGTTTTCCCATTGCGCTTATCAACATGAGCGCTTTGTTGGCTGTAGGTCAGACTGCAGTTACAACTTACCATTACGATAACAACCGCACTGGCTGGAACCGGAATGAGTCGCAGCTGACGCCCACCCAAGTGGCGAGCCCATCGTTCGGTCTGCTGCAGAATGTGGCTGTCGATGACCAGATTGACGCTCAGCCGCTGGTGATGCCGGGCGTGCAGATCACAGCCGGTAACTATCAGGGGCTCCACGACGTGGTGTATGTAGCGACGGAAAGCAATTCGATCTATGTCATCGATGTGCATAGTGGAACGGTGTTGTTGAATCGGAATTTCGGCTCGCCGGTGGGGTATCCCCTGGGATGCAACATCACCGGGCCGAATGCGGGGATCAACTCCACGCCGGTGATTGATCCGACCAGCAACACGTTGTACGCGATGGTTTACACGAGCATTTCGGGCAGTCCGACGTACCTGCTTCACGCCCTCGATTTGGGAAGTTTGAGCGACCGAGTGACGCCTCAAGTGGTGTCGGCGTCCCATACGTTGAGCGACGGATCGATCTACAACTTCAACGCGACGTACCAGCGGCAGCGGCCAGCACTGCTGCTCGAAAACGGCAGTATTTATGCAGCGTTTGGCAGCTTCTGCGATGGCTTCGGGGCTTATATTTCGCGCGGCTGGCTGTTGGGGTGGACGGCAGGTTCGCTGGCGCCGTTTCCGTCGAGCGAACTGACCGACGAACTGGCAACCGACGTCAACGGTTTCTTTCTCTCGTCGATCTGGATGTCGGGCTACGGGCCGGCGGCCGATGACGAGGGCAACGTCCTGTTTATAACCGGAAACTCGGATCCTGCGGGGAACACATACAACGGTGTTACCAACATTCAGGAGAGCGTGGTCAAGGTTTCGCCCACGCTGAACTCCATGGTTGACATCTTCACACCGGATAATGTGTCGAGCATGGATCAGGGCGATGTGGATTTCGGTTCCGGCGGGGTGTTGGTGTTGCCCGATCAACTGGGAACGATACCGCATCTGGCGGTGGCTGCGGGCAAGTTTGGAACGATGTATTTGATGAACGAAGACAATCTCGGTGGATACTCGCCCACGACTAATAATGTGTTGGGTCAATACCCGGTGGGCGCTTGTTGGTGCGGGCAAAGTTACTACGTAGATCCAACGGATGGAACGGCCCGGGTAGTGAGCAGCGGCGGCAATACCGTGGAAGTCTGGGAAGTGCAGACGTCGCCAGCGGTTATGTTGACCCCCGTGACCAGCGCGCAGATCGTAGCCAGCAGTGTGCAGGATCCGGGATTTTTCACGACGATTTCATCCAACGGGACTGCTAGTCCTATCATCTGGGCCGTGTCACGCCCGCCGTCGAACAATGGCGGGGCACCGATTCAGCTGTATGCGTTCAATCCGGATTCAGGCGGAAGCACGATGAGCACGTTATACCAGGCGACTGCGGGCTCATGGCCGAATATAGGAGCAAACGCAAATGTGGTGCCGGTGGTTGCAAACGGGCTGGTCTTTGTGGGCAGCTACAAGCAACTGCAGATCTTTGGATTGACCGGGACGGGCGGGGCTACACCAACCATCACCAGGGTGACTTCGTCGGTGAATCCCTCGGTGCTGGGCAAGAGTGTGGTTTTCACTGCTACAGTTTCTCCGCAGTCGGGTGGAGGAGTTCCGACGGGCACGGTTACGTTCTATGACGGCGTGTTGCCGCTGACGACAGTGAGCCTTAGTAACGGAAGTGCACAGTACAGCACGAGCGCGTTGCCGGCGGGTTCCAATAGCATCACAGCCGTTTATAAAGGCACCTCTCCTTATAGCGGTAGCACATCGACGCCGCTCAATCAGGTCGTGCAGGTAGTGACGACGACCACCGCTACGTGTTCCCCGAGTTCGGCCGTGGCTGGTCAACCAGTGACTTTCAGCGCCAGCGTCAGTTCGAGCATCGGCCCTCCGCCCGACGGAGACACGGTCACGTTCATGCACGGCGCGAGCGTTGTGGGAACAGCCACACTGAGCGGCGGTGTAGCGAACTTGTCGACTTCTTTGGCAAAGGGATCGTATGCGATCAATGCAGTGTATAGTGGCGACGCGATCTTCATTTCCAGCACATCCAAAGCGGTGAAGTTGTTAGTCGGCAAGGCCAGCAGCACGACTTCGCTGATCTCGACGCTGAATCCGTCGACTTTCGGACAGTCGGTGACCTTTACGGCAACCGTGACGCCGGAGTTCAGCGGAACGCCGACAGGACGGGTGGTTTTCGAGAATGGCACTGTAGAACTGGCGGGAGTTGCGCTCAGCGGCGGTGTGGCCAGTTACACAACCACGAAGTTAGCTGCAGGCACGCATTCCATTACGGCCATCTACAAGGGGAGCACATCGTTCGCGGCCAGCACATCAGCCCCGCTGAGCCAGGTGGTCAACCCGGCCAGCAAAGGCAACGCGCTTGGTTCGCCGGCGAATCCGTCGAGCGATCAGCCGACTTTGAAGGTAGAGTAAACGCGAGCGAAGTGGCGGCGTCTGGCGGTGCAAAGCCCATTCTGTGGAAGTCTTCCAAAACGGCAGAACCCCAAAGATCAGAAAGATCCTTCGACGTAAGCGGCGCTTGGCAGCGGCTGACCACCGCCTACGCTGATGTGGAGTTTTGCGGGCGAGTTGTTCTCTCCAGCGGATGTTTCGGGCAGATCCGCCCGATCGAGGTCGAACTCGACCATCTTGCTTTCCTTCGGACTCAAGTGAATGCGCTGAAAGGCGCGCAAATTGCGGATAGAATCGCCGACAGCCGGGGTTTCGCGATTCACGTAAAGTTGGACTACCTCGTCGCCCTCTCGAGTCGATACGTTTTGGACCAGGGCAGAGACGTGGAAGTGGGTGCCGTCATGGTCAGATGGAACTGCGCGCAAATCGGAATAATGAAACGAGGAGTAGCTGAGGCCGAAGCCGAACGGGTAGAGGGGATTTCCGGCGAAGTAGCGATAGGTGCGGCCACGCATGGCGTAATCTTCGAACGGAGGTAGGTCGGCAACCGAGCGGTAGAACGTGATTGGGAGGCGGCCCGCAGGATTGTTTTGGCCGGCAAGAGTCTGGGCGATGGCCGTGCCGGCTTCTTCTCCGCCATACCAGGCGGCGAGCACGGCGGCGGCATGCTCCTGGGCAAAGTTGATGGCGACGGCGCTTCCGCTCAGCAGGACGACAAGCAGGGGCTTGCCGGTTCTAGTGGCGGCCTCGATAAGTTTTTCCTGCGGTTCGGGAAGATTCAGAGAGGTGCGATCTCCGCCGGAAAAGCCGGGAATGCTGACCGGCATCTCTTCGCCTTCGAGTTCGGAATTCAGGCCGACAAAGGCGACGGTCAGATCGCAGCTTTTTATGGTCTTCACCGCTTCTTCGAGGAGCGGCTTGGCGGGAGGGATCCAGACCAGCTTTACGCCCACGCCCCCACGGCGCTGGCGATATTCCAGTCGCAAACGGTAGTTGTGGCCTCGTCGCCATTGGAGTTGCAGCATCTTGACTGCTTGTGACGATGAATATGGAGATGCGTCTTGGAGGACCGGTTTGTCGTCGATGAAAAACTGGACGGAGTCATCCGCCGGGCAATCCTCACAGCGAACGCGGACGACACCAATCTGATATTCACCGGAGTATGGGGCGCGGATGGTGCCGCTCCAGCGAACTGAATAACCGTTGCGAGGGAGGTGCGATTCGACGTCGGGGGCCTCGTTTTCGCGTTGCAGGTAGACCTGGGGTTCGACGCGAGACAGAGCGGGCTCGCCTTGAAGGTCAGGATCGGCGAAATACTGGCCGAGCAATCCATGAATGGGGACACCGGATTGCATATCGTTTTGCGGCTGGCGCGGAGGCGAGAGGACGGCGGGCGGGACGGGGGTTTCTGACACGCTGGAGAACGTGCTTCCGAGCGCGAATCGAATCTCACTTTTATCGCCAAATTGTTTTTGCATTCCGGCCAGCGGAGTTACGGTGTGGGAAGGGGTCCCGTGATAGTTCGCGAGAAGCATGTCGGAATCATCGGCGGAGGGGCCAATGACGGCAATCCGGCGCGGCGATTTCAGCGGCAAAATATTATTTTCATTCTTGAGGAGCACCATGGATTCGCGCGCGGCTTGCAATGCAAGCTGGCGATGTTGCGGTGAGTCGTTATCCGATTCCGGGATCGCGGAGTAGGGAACGCGTTCGGGTGGATCGAACATGCCCAAGCGGAAGCGGGCGGCGAACAACCTGCGGAGCGCGGCGTCGATTTCACTTTCGGAGATGAGGCCGCGATGCACCGCCTCGATCAAAGAAGAATATTCATCGCCACAGGTGAGATCGGTGCCCGCCTTGACGGCAGCCGCGGCTGCTTCTGCCAAGGTGGCCTTGTACTTGTGACCTTCGACAACGTCGGTGACGGCGCCGCAGTCGCTGACTACGTAACCGTGAAATCCCCAGGCGCCGCGGAGGTGATCCTGGAGAAGAAAGGAACTGGCGCATGCCGGGGCGCCGTCGACCCGGTTGTACGAACACATAACCGATCCGGCATGGCCCTCGACGATACTCGCGCGAAAGGCGGCGAGATAGGTTTGATCGAGGTCGATCGCTGAGGGACGGGCGTCAAAGGAATGACGAGAGGGCTCGGGGCCGCTGTGAACCGCGAAATGCTTGGGAGTGGCGACGGTTTTCGAATACTGGGGGTCGTTCCCTTGCATGCCCTGGATGAAAGCCACGGCCATGCGTGAGGTGAGGAAGGGATCTTCGCCGTAGGTTTCCTGGCCACGACCCCAGCGTGGATCACGAAAAATGTTGATATTCGGCGACCAAAAAGTGAGCCCGTGGTAGCGGCCGGTTTGGCCCTGGCGGATGGATTGATTATATTTCGACCGAGCTTCGGTGGAGATCGTCTCGGAGATGCGGTGCATGAGGTCGGTATCCCACGTAGCCGCCAGTCCAATCGCCTGGGGAAAAACGGTGGCCCGGCCGGCACGCGCTACTCCATGGAGAGCTTCGTTCCACCAGTCGTATGCAGGAATGCCCAGGCGTGTGATGGCGGGAGCCGAGTTCTGCATTTGCAGCACTTTTTCCTGCAGAGTGAGTCTTCCCACGAGATCCATAGACCGTTCTTGGGGAGTACGATCGGGATCGCGGAACGCGGGAACGGTCTCATAATTCGTCGATTGCGCCCAGGCAAGGGGCAAGAGGGAAATCACGGCCAGCGTCGTTAATATGTTCTTCAGCGGGATCGGCATTGAGACCTCAATCGGCTTCGCCGAGCGATTTTAAGAGGGTCTACGCTACGTCGACTATCAAATATCTATTTAGCAAGCATCTATCTATCAAATCGAAAACTGTTTGAGACGTTACCTGCAGGCGTTTCCGGAACGGCGTTGACCAGATCTCGGAGCGGCTGGATCACGGTGAATGTTACCAAGGCTTGGGGCTTTTCAGCATCGTCCAGGAGCCCGAGTTTTCCAGCCTTCCAACCGGGGGACGCGGACATTCCGGAGGCCAGGTAGGAAATGGCTTCCAGGCCTGTGGTTCCCAGTTCGGCGAGCTGGCGGGCCCGACCCTGGGTCTCTGCGAGTTGGGGCGAGGCGGCGATCAGCTGCATGACCCCGGGCTCGGCTGCGATCCAGGTGTTGAATTCCGCGGTCAGTTCGGCCTGTTGCTGTGGGCGCGTGGAGGGGGACTGAAGATAGTTGCGGACCAGGACCGCGAAATCATGGCCTGATGGCGGATCGGGCGGAAGCGCGTCCACGAAATGATTGAGTGGCGTAAGTTGATTGGGCCGTTGTAGGGATGCCTGCTCGCCGAAGGTGACGGGTTTGAGCACGGAAGCCAGGACGTGCAGGGGGCCGATCTGCTCGGTTGCGGCCAACTGGCGGAGGGTCAAGTCTTCGTGAGAAATGTGAGTGAGGCCGAAGGCTTCGAGGCGGAGCGATGCAAGCGCCAGACGGCGGTACATGTCGTCCACGTTATCGACGCTACGAGGGGACCAGAGGCGTTCAGCGATGACTGCGGCTCGCGGCCAGATGCGCGAGTCGATGGTTTGGGGGCCGGCCTGCTCGGTCCACATGCAGGCCTCTCCGCCAAGGATGCGAGACTGCTCCTCGGGAGTGAGGTTGCTGGTCGCGGGAAGCGGATCGACGAGATAGTGGGACTCAGCGCTGTTCTTGTGATTCAAGTAGTAGCCGGCGGAGAGGATGCCGCTATATCCATTCCGGGCTCCGGCGGCCAGCGAGTCGAAGCCGCGCCAACTTTGGACGACCACGCCTTTAGGCAAGTCGGGAGTAAGAATCTCGTCCCACCCGATCATGTGCTTGCCATGCTTATCGAGGAGCTTGAGGAGACGCTGGTTGAAGTAGTTTTGCAGCGCGGCGGTATCCTTGAGGGTGTGTTTGCGCATGAACTGCTGGATGCGCTGGTTGGACTTCCACTCCACGCCATTATTCTCGTCGCCCCCGATGTGCATGAAGTGGTCGGGGAAAATGGAGGCCATTTCGCCGATGAAAGTATCGAGAAACTTGTAAGTAGTTTCGCGAGTGGGATCCATGACGGGATCGAAGACACCGAATTCGCGCTCGACATGAAAGGGACCGGGTGCGCTGGCGAGTTCAGGATATCCGGCAAACCAGGCACCGGTGTGGCCCGGCATGTCGAACTCAGGTACGACTCGGATGCCGCGGTCGCGAGCGTAGGCGACGATTTCACGGGCTTGCTCCTGGGTATAAAAGAGTCCGTCGGAGCCCATTCCGGCGAGTTTTGGAAAGGCCTTGCTTTCGATGCGGAAGCCCTGGTCTTCACTGAGGTGCCAGTGAAAGACGTTGAGTTTCACCGAGGCCATGCCGTCGAGAGTGTGTTTGAGAACTTCGACCGGTATGAAGTGGCGTCCACAGTCGACCATGAGGCCGCGCCAGTGGAAACGGGGCGAATCGTGGATGGAGATGGCAGGAATGAAATAACCGGTCGCGTCGGATTGAATGAGCTGCTGCAAGGTTTCCAGGCCGCGCACAGCTCCGACGACGGTGGCGGCATGAAGACGGACAGCCGATGTCGTGACGTCCAGCGAATAGGACTCGTCTTCGTCGACTGATTGGATGGTCTCTCCCGGGCCATCGACGCTGATAAGGATGGTTGGGGAGGCGTTGTCGGTTACCAATGCTGTGGAAATCAAGATCGCGGCGTGAGTCTTGATTCGTTCCAGGCTGCGCGTGACGGCAGCTTCGAGGCGGGCATCGCGAAAGTGGTCGGCGCTAGCGGTGAAGGATGAGGTGATCGCGAGCCGGCCTTCGCCGGTATTGAATTGCGCCGGTTCGGGCATGAGGGTGTTGATGAATCCGGCCGCGCTTGGCGAAGACGTTGCCTGAGTCTGCGCGATAGAAAATGTGGTGAGACATGCCAAGGATGCTGCCAGTGCTAGTCGACGTGTCACGCTACCTCGTTTCATAGGCTGGGGGAAGGCTGGTGGTTCATTGCGAAATTCCGAAGTTGGTAGCCGCGCGCGCGGTCGGAGGCAAAACGTCATACAGGGGCTGCACCGGCGTCACCACGGGATTCTCTTCGGCGACCGAAATGGCGAAAATGCGGATCCTGTCATTGTCGGGCAATTTGATGGTTGTTGCGCCAGCGGGTAAATCGAGCCCATAGGCGAAGAGATAGGAGTATTGGTAGGGCACATTCTGGCCGGCCGCGTTGTGGTGATGCGAACAAAACCAGGCGAGGTCCGCACGCTTGATGAATCCGGGCTTGAGCCCGGTCATATCGCCGTAGTTATCTTTGGATGTGTCCGTTGAACTCCACTGCCGATCGTCCCATTGTCCAATGAAGCCGGCCCAATCCTCGATGTTCAGGGAGTGTTCGCTGTTCCCCAACTGGAAATTCGCCGACTGGTCGCCGCCCGTGGCGGCAGCGAGAATGTAGACGCGGTTGTAGCGACCATCCGGCAAAGAGATGGACTGTCCCTTGGCGACAACGGCATTCGGGACACCAGTGTTTGCTTCTGCCAGATGGAAGGGCACATCGTTAAAGGTAATTTGTTGGGGGAGCATTTCCGCCGGTAAGGCATTGCCGTGGCCGTCAAAGCCGCCGGTCGAGGGCGTTCCGTCGGCGGTGGCGGTAGCCAGATCGAAGTTCAGGGCAACTGGTGTTGAACGAACGCGAGCCACCTTGTTGGACGGAGCCGCCAATTTCACGGCGAAGGTGCGAGGTTGATAGGCGGCGAATGAAGTGACCAAGGCTCCAGCGACGATGCGGGCCGGACCAACCGGTTGTTCCTGGCCGTTTACTTCGCGCGCGGACGACAGGGCAGACGCGAAAGATACGCGCACGTCGCGCTGCGGTTTTCCGTTCAGTTCCACGAGGCGCGCGATGACTTCATCGGACTGTTCGGCTTTCTTCAGAGCCAGCAAGCGGATTCGGGGATTGTCTACCTTGAGCAAAGAGAACTCGCGGCCCAGCGCTCCGGAGTGTTTTGTCGTCTGGAAAGCGACGAGCGGATCGTTGAGGCGCTGACCTTGCCAATCGGTTTCAGCCTGACGCCAATCGCCGGCGTGTCCGGCGAAACCGAAAAGGAATTCGTGGTGCCCAATATCCTGCGTGCTCTGATCGGCAAAACCGCCGCGCGTGCCGGGGGTGCGAAGCAAGGTGAGCCGGATGGTATTGTCGTTGGGTTTGTCGGACCCGTTCTTGCAGTCGGTGAGGATAGTGGCGCCAAATTCGCCGCTCACGTCCGTCAGATCGATCCACTGGTGGGAGGGCACTTCGAATTTTTTGGGCGCGGCCGTCGGGCGCTCAATCGTTCCGATATCCCAGTTATAAGTGGCCGTCAGGTTGGAAGCAGTGAGGGGAAAGGTAGCCTTGAGGTTGGATTCGCGAGTGGACCAATCGATGATATTGCCGAACTCGACGCGTTGACCGGCATCTCCAGCGGAAAGGCGAATGGTCTGGACGAATTTGGATCCCGCAGTTTCCCGGGATACTTCCACAGCCACGCGCACGGGCCCATCTTCCACGACTCGGACGCGGACTGGGCCACCGACATATGTTTTGGGCGCTGCCTGTTCCTGATCCCAGTCCATGTTCCAGGCGGGATACTGCTCGGGGTTGTCATAGGAGATGGCCAAGCGCGCCGGAGACGAGAGGAGTTCGCGGCCGGTCGACGCATTGTCGGCGGGCTTATAGAAGATGCTGGAGACGTCTCCGGCCGAGTTTAGCTGGACGCGGTAGTAGTGGTTTTCCAGCGAACGGTCGGACACTATCAGCGCCGAACGATCCCGGACTGATTCTGCACGGGGCTGTACATCGTACACCGCATAGCCCACCGAAGGCACACGCGCCAGGAACAGCAACTTGCCATTGGAGAACTGCGCGGCCACATCCTTGCCGTCGGGACCAGTCACGCGCACGGATTGCGGCGTGCCTCCTGGAAAGTCGATGGCGGCTTCCACGACGTCTTCGCGCGCGATGTTGAGCGGGTTGAAGACCACGATGGGCACGCCCATGGTCTCGGTGTTCAAACCCGCAGCCACCGCCTCGGTCGCGTTGCTGAGCACGCCCGCGAACTGGTTCATGGCGATCACGTCGTCGTTCCAGGCGAACTCGTAGGACTTGGGGGTGGCGGTTCCGGCCGCGATGTCATGGAAGTGACCGCCCATCGCCAGAGTCCATGCGTTGTTCATGCGGTCGAGCGGATACGTCCTGGCTCCCAGCCACTCGGCTGCAAGCGAAGACTTCTCGGCGGCGTCGGCCAGCAATTCCTGCTTTCGCAGCCAGCGCTTCTGATAGGCCTGCGATGTGAGGGAGCCGGCGGAGTGGTTGGTGAGTTCCATTTCTCCGGTGTAGCGGGGAAGCTTCGCGGCATCGCTCGTCGTGATGTCGAGAAACATCTGATCGGCCGCGGCCGAGATGACGCGCACGGGACCGTCGCCCGCCTTCACCAAGGGTCCGACGGTTTCATTTTGGCCTTCAAATAAGCGTTGGGGCAGGGGAAAGCTGGCGGCGCCATGAGTGACGATTGCTTCCAAGCGTTGGACGGTACTTTCCTCAGGGCCACCGCCGATGTCGCCCGTGCCGTAATAGCGATAGTCGGTGAAGACGCCGGTGACCTTGCCATTTTGTTGGACGCGTCCGGCCCAGTCGACTTGATGGCGGTCGAACTCACGGTCGCCCTGAAATTTTGCCCAGGCTTCCTGTTGATCGCTGAGCTCGTAGAAACGAGCGACTTCGCTGGGATCGAGGGTTTGCCTGGCTTGCTCGGCCTTTTGCAATTTCTGCTGAAGTTCCGCAACTTTTTCCTTCAAATTTTCCCAAGCTGCGTTGGGCGGTTCGCCGGGCAGGGGCTGGCTGAGGTCGGTATCGATGTTCCCACCGTAGTTACCGGGGTTGAGGGCGGCCAACACGCTCTCGCCATCCGGACCTACCCAGACGCCGACGTTGAAGGGCACGCCCTCAGGCGTGAGTTCCCGGGACTGGAGGCCGCCTCCGGGGGCGGAGGAGCCCCAAGTCAGCTTCTGAGTAGAAAATCCTCTCACGCCGGAGTGGGCGAGAATCGTCGGCAGCGATGCTGGGAATCCGAAGCAGTCGGGCAACATGTATTCGGCACTGGCTTTGTGGAACTCCTTGCGGAACCAGTTGTTGCCGTAGAGAATTTGCCGGATGATGGCTTCGGCGCTGGGGGAATTAACGTCACCCTCCTCCATCGACGACCCGGCAGGAAACCACTGGCCTTGGGCTACATATTTTTTTAGTCTGGCGTAATCGGCGGGGAAATACTCTTTCATCAGGCGGTAGCGATTGGCGCCACTGAAATTGAAAATGTAGTGCGGATATTTATCGAAGAGCGGGAAGTTGTATTCCATCGTTTTGCGCAGATACTCGTCGATGACCTGCGGGTATTCCCAGCGCCATTCAGTATCGAGGTGAGCGTAGCCGACGACATAAAGAGTCGGTTGCTGGCTCGAGGCGGGCTTTTCGCCGGTGGGTGATTGCGCTTGCATGTACCCTAGACAGGCGAAGAGAACGAAGATGGTCGCGGCGCGGAATGGTCGCATGGAAAACCTCCCTGACTTTGTCCCCGAATGTGATTGGATCTGGTTCATGTTGCTTCGCTCCAACCGGCGCAGATAAGCTCTGTCGCGTCCCGGCTTGACTCAAACTCGAATCACTCGGATTCCCTTGCCAGTGAATCTGGCCACCATCTCATCGGAAGCGCCAGCATCGGTTACGAGCACGTCGACGTCGGCGATGGGACAAATCAGAGAGGGAGTGACGATGCCCAGTTTACTGGAATCGGCCACTACGATGATCTGCTTTGCCTGTTTGACCATGGCGCGAAAGGTGAGCGCCTCATCCGATTCATTGGTGGTGGTGCCGCGGACGGCGTCGATGCCGGAGACGCTGAGAAAAAGTTTGTCGAGAAAACTATCGCCGAGAAAACTAATGGCGGCCGCGCCAATCAGCGAGAACGACCAGGGCCAGTGCACATAGCCGCCGGTCAAATGGATCTTGAGGCCGGGCATGTTGCACAGTTCCATACCGATATTGACCGCGTTGGTCACGATAGTGATGTTGCTGCGATGACGCAGGCTGCGCGCCACCCAGGTCGTAGTCGTCCCGGCGGTCAGACCGATGGTGTCGTTTTCCTGGACGAGTTCGGCGGCGGCCACACCGATGTGCCGTTTTTCTTTTACGAAGCGATGTTCACGGTTCTGAAACGCGGTGTCATAGCGAAAGGGCTCATAGAGCAGTTCCTGGACTAATGCGGCGCCGCCGTGGGTGCGGCGGATTAGGCCGCGCTCTTCGAGGCGGGTGAGGTCGCGGCGAATGCTGGGCGCGGAGGCTCCCAACAAAGCGATCAGTTCCTCCACGGTGACCGATCCCTTGCTCAGCAGAAGTTTGAGGATTTGATCGTCGCGGGTTTCCTGGCGCTTGGACATGTAGGCTGTGCTTCGCCAGGTCGAAAACCAGAAGATAAAGATATCGATGGATACGGAATCCGGCGCAGCAACGGGCTTCATCGTACCAAAACTTACAGATTTCGATAACAAGAAACTAGGCAGACACTCACTTCTTGAGGTGTTCGGATGTGGTAAAGATCATAAAAAGTGATCGTTTTAGAACCATTCAATCATTTTTGGGTTGACAACGGTCGAGAATCCCGCCTATCCTCCGGGCGCTAGGCGGGCAGGAAGTTCGTAACGAGCCCCAGTCCATTTAAGGAGAAGCATTATGATCCGCAGGATTCGAGTTCGACCCGACGTGGCATCTCGTGTCAGCCTGTGTCTGATTTTGGTTCTGGTTCCCTTGCTGGCGGGGCATCTGCAAGGCCAGAATTCACAGGGAACAATCCTCGGGCACGTCAAGGACGGATCGGGGGCGGCTATCGCAGGGGCTAAGGTGACTGCCACCAACGTCAGCACGAATGTGACCCATCATTTCACGACCACAGCCGGTGGCGACTACGTGATTGTGGACATGATTCCGGGAAGTTATGAGGTCAGGGTCGAATCTTCCGGGTTCAAGAGCGAAGTGAGCTCGGGTCTGATTCTGGAAGTGGACCAGACATTGCGGCAGGATTTTATTCTGCACATCGGTCAAGTGCAAGAGACGATGACCATCACGGCCGATGCCCAGATGGTGCAGACGGACAACACTACGACCGGCAATGTTCTCGACCAGAAAACGATTGAGGAACTGCCGTCGAGCGGTCGCGATTTCAATAACCTGCTTGGTTTAGGCGCGGGTGCTTCGAACGTTAGCGGCGGCTCACAGCTTTACTTCGCAAATCACGGGCTGAACAACAGCTTTACCGAAGTGAGTCTGAACGGCGCGCGACCGGAATCGGTGAGTTTTACAGTCGACGGCGTGGCCGACACGGACAATTTTTTTACGACGGCATCTGGCCTGCCATCCGAGTTCTCGATCCAGGAAGTCAAGGTGCAAACTGGGCTCTATTCTGCGGAATACGGACAAGGGTCGGGCCAGGTCAACGTGGCTATCAAGTCGGGATCCAACCAGTGGCACGGGCAAGCGTACGACTATATTCAGAATGACGCTTTCAATCCGAAGAGTCCACTGGCTGAAGAACACTACCTGTTTGAAGGTGGCTCAGTCCCCAAGGTAGCCCCGTTCAAGCAAAACCAGTTTGGTGGAACGCTGGGCGGACCGGTGCGGATCCCGTGGCTCTATAACGGACAGGACAAGACGTTCTGGTTTTTCGCCTACGACGGGGGCAGGCAAAGGACAAGTCCCATCCAGTCTGCGATTCAAGTTCCGACAGCCAAGGAGCGTACGGGAGATTTTTCCGATTGGCCCTACCCGCTTTATGACCCGAGCACGACCGTGTGCAACCCAGCGTGCGATGCAAGTACACGGACGGCGTTCAGCAATAACCAGATAGGTCCGATCAACGCGATGGGGCAGAAGTTACTCAATCTATATCCCCTCCCGAACATCACTTGCACGATGCCCTGTAACAATTATCTGGTTCCGGTTCACAACTCCATCACGACGAATAACGAGACCATGCGTGTAGACCAGAATCTTGGCAACAAAGACCGCTTCTACTTTACTGGGAATGTAAGAGGCGACGATGAGCCGCACCCGAACATGCTTCCTTATACCGGTTCCGTAAATTCCACGACGGCACAACTGTTCGCTTTGAACTGGGAGCACGCTTTCAGCGCCAACACCATTAACTCGGCGCGCATTGGCTACAACCATTTGTTTTTCGAGACCGCTTCGCAAACCGCCTATGGTCCCAATCTGCAGGCGAACCTGGGTTTTGCCAACGCGCCGGAGACTCCCGCTCTGTACGGGATTCCCAACGTCAACTTTGGGCAGACCTACCAGGGGATCGGCAATGGCAACAACGGGACATCCACTAAAAGCGGGACATACCAGTTTGTAGAGAATCTAAAACTGATTCGCGGCAAGCACTCCATAACTGTCGGGGCAGATATTCGTCGTTTACATGAGTTCGAGCAGGACAACTACCTAGGCACGGGCAATATCAGCACGAACGGGGAGTACACTGCGAACTGCAATCGTGGTGACAATGGTTGCAATCTGGGATCTACCGGCACGGGACTGGGCAACTCAGCGGCAGACCTGCTGCTGAGCGACCCCAGTAGTCTCTCCGGACCGTATCCTCTAGGAGTGGACTACCTGCATACAGTGGGCACGAACTGGAACTTCTTTGTGCAGGACGATATTCGAATCACTCCGCGACTCACGGTGAACCTCGGCCTGCGTTACGAGTTACCCCCGGCGTTTCACAGCATCGACAACAGCGGCTGGGGATTTAATCCCGCGAATGGCGGGAGCATTGACTGGGTGAGCAAGAGTTTCGTGCAGAGTATCGACCAACTGGCAGCGTCTCAAGGAGCCACGGTCAATCCGGCGTTCCTCAACTGCTGTATTCAGAACACTCTTGTGCCCCAGGACAAGAAAGACTTTGCCCCCCGCATCGGCATTTCGTGGAGACCATTTGAAACGGACCGTTTCGTGGTACGCGCCGGATATGGCATCTTCTACGACGCCTACATGCGTTATTACGACCAGGTGCAGAACTACGATTCCAATAGTCTGCAATATACATTGCCCGCGAGCTACCCGACCGGAGGCGAAGTGGGCAACGAAAAAATGTCTTTAGGGCCGCGCCTCGATCAACTGTGGACTGCTCCGATTCAAGGGCTTGGAGTATTTACCTTGCCATCATGGGATAGCAACGACTTTATTAACACCAACTACATTCTGAATCAGATTAACTGGCCCCAGAACCACAATCCCTATAACGAGCAATGGACGCTGGGCATGCAATACGCGCTGCGGCCGACGCTGTTGTTGGACGTTGGCTATGTCGGCTCTCGCGGGTTCCGTCTTTCGACGTATCTCCCGTTCAATGCAGCCACGCCGCCAAAAGTGCCAAGCGACAACTGCAATTACTTGTTCGATGCCTCTCAAGCCACCGGAAGTCAGATCGCCTGCGCCACCGATCCTAATTTCCAACCCATCGACACGCGCGTGCCGTATCCCGGTCTTCCGTCCATGATGTATGCCAACGCGAACGTTCTGAAGTCGAACTACAACTCGCTCCAGGTTCAACTGCGACAGCGCTTCCACCGTGGCCTGACGTACTCAGTTGCGTATACGTGGTCAAAGTCTCTCGACGAGCTTTCTGGACTTAACCTCAGTGGCGGGAATGCGTTCGTGCAGGACCCGCACAACCCCAGAGCCGACTACGGGCCTTCCAGTTTCAACCAACCGAACCGTCTGACCGCGAATGGCTCCTGGGAGTTGCCGGTGGGCAAGGGTAAACGCTGGTCCCTGGGGCCGGCCAACTATATTCTTGGCGGATGGAAGGCAAGCGGGATCTATACCATCACATCGGGCCGAACGTTGACAGCATATGGCTGTTCAGTCTGCGGATTTGATGAGATGGGCGTGGTTTTCAGCAGCCGCTATCGACCCAATCAGTCAGGGAATGCGGAGTCCGGCTTCACCCGGAGCTACACCCAGTGGTTTAATACCAGCGTTTTTTCTCTCGCTCCGCAAGGTACGTACGGCGATGCGGGCAAGGGCGAACTGCGTGGCCCTTATTACGAAGATCTCGACCTGAGTTTCGCGAAGTTTTTCAACATCACCGAAAGACAGCGAATCCAGGCGAGGTTTGAACTCTTCAATGCGGGGTCAACCTGGCACCATGGCGCGTGGCTTCCGGACGGCGGCGTTACAGATCCAACCTTCGGGTCTCTGGTACCGCGGCAGGGTTCGGCGGACGCAGTATCGCCGTCGACCTGGGCTCGTGACAACTTGTGGCAGGGGCACACGATCCAGTTGAGCGCCGTCTATTCTTTCTAACCGACCAGTGGGCCGCGGTGGTGGCAGTTCACTTCGGCCCTTGGTGTCCAGTATTGTTGTTCGGATGTTCAACTCATGTCCACTCGTTGTGTTCTGGAAATCTGCGTGGAATCGGTGGATCACGCCGTGGCGGCGGCACGGGGTGGCGCGGATCGCCTGGAGCTTTGCAGCGAGCTATCGTCGGGAGGAATCACTCCCAGCGCGGGCTTGATGCAAACGACGCGGCGCCACGTCGGCATTCCGATACATATTCTGATTCGACCCCGGCCGGGTGATTTTTGTTACACCGAATATGAACTGGAGATGATGCGCGACGACATCCTCGCGGCCAAACAGATTGGGATGAACGGGCTGGTTCTGGGCGTGCTTCACGATAACCAACGCATCGATGTCGAGCGCGCCAGGATGTTGGTGGAAGCTGCGCGGCCTTTGCCCGTAACCTTTCACCGCGCTTTCGACCTTTCGAAGAATCCCGTGGCGGCGCTGGAGGAAGTCGTTCAGACCGGCGCCTCGCGGATCCTGACTTCAGGAGGCAAGAAGCAGGCGACGGACGCCCTATCGACGTTGAAGCGTCTGGCGCACGCGGCGAAAGATCGGATCGTGATCATGCCTTGCGGCGGCATCGGTTCCGCGAACATCATGCGCATCGTGCGGGCGACGTCGGTTCGCGAAATTCACACTTCCGTGGGAGTATCGCGGCTGCGTTCGACCGGCAACGGCACCCGGCGCTCGCCCGCGAATGGCTCGGGTCCTGCCGGTTTTCGCTCGGAGTTGTTTGAGAAGAAGGTCGGGGATCTGGTTCGGAAGCTCAATGCTGTTGCTCAGGGAGGGTGATGGAGAAACCCGGTCCTGTCGGGTTGCCGTCCGCAGTTAGACGTCTGCGGTGCCGAACTCTGCACACTCACCGAACCTTCTCCTACTCCAATATGATCCCGGTCATTCGCAGATCGCTGCTCTTGACGCTGATGCTGTGGTGCACGGCCGCAGTCGCGCAAAATTTCACCGATGTGAAGCCGAGTCCGCAGCAGGTGGCATGGCAGGATCTGGAGATGGGGGCGATCATTCATTTCGGACCGAACACTTTTCTCGATCAGGAGTGGGGGGATGGCACGGCGGACCCGGCGGTGTTCAATCCCTCCCAGGCTGATCCGGAGCAATGGATGAGGGCGGCGCAGTCGGCCGGAATCAAGTATGTGGTGTTTGTCGCAAAACATCATGATGGGTTTTGCCTGTGGCCAACGTCCAAGACCAAGTACAGCGTGAAGTCGAGTCCATGGAAAGGCGGCCAGGGAGATCTGGTTCGCGATGTTGCCCGGGCCGCGCGCAAGTATGGATTGAAGTTTGGCGTCTATCTGTCGCCGTGGGACCGGCACGATCCCAGTTATAAAGACAGCGCGGCTTATGACGGATATTATCTCGCCCTTCTGAACGAGTTAGTCACGAGCTATGGAGAACTGGTCGAGTTTTGGTTGGATGGTGCGGGCAGTGAAGGTCATGTCTACGATTTTGACCGCTATGTCGATAACCTGCGAGTGTATCAACCGAACGCAATGATTTTTGCAGATGCGGCGCTGCTTAAATACGGCGACATACGCTGGGTAGGCAACGAAGACGGCAATGCCTCGGAAGACAACTGGAATGTGCTGGACCTGCGGGGCTATCTTCGCTACCGTCCCGCCGAGGCGGATACTCCGCTTCGCAAGGAGCATTGGTTCTGGCATCCGAACGATGAAGCGAGCGTGAAGACTGTGGGCGAACTTCTGGACACATATCACCGGACGGTCGGTCGCGGAGCGCAATTGATGATTGGACTGGCGCCGGATCGCCGGGGCCTGCTGCCGGATACGGATGTAAAGCGTCTCAGGGAGTTTGGGGAGGCACTCGGTTCGACCTATGCGGCGGCGAAGAATCTTGCCGCAGGCGCGACCAATGCTTCGGTGTATCGCGCGGCGCTTGATTCCGATGCGGACACGGTCTGGTCGCCCTCCGAAGGATCCCACGCGGCGACGATCGATTTAGGGTTTGCGCATCCGACTACTTTCGATCGCGCGGTGACGATGGAATGGCTGGTCGATGGCCAGAAAGTGCAGAAGTATGCGATCCAGGTGATGCAGGGGAAGAGATGGAAAACGATCTGTTCGGGGACAACGATCGGGCATAAGAAGATCGATCTCTTTGCGCGCGTGAGCACGCAGCGTGTGCGACTGAATATTCTCTCGGCGTCCGCTACGCCGCGGATTCGGGAGTTTCAGTTATTCCTGGGAACGGATGCCAGGTAGTCGGTCTTTGGGCGGACTCGGCGGAGCATTCGGCGAAAATCGGACGTTTTGGGCGAAACGGGAGAAAGAGGCCGGAATCGAATAGCGCGCTCATCCGGGGCGTGCTTCGCGAGGCCAAAAGGCTGTCTGGAATCGAGTTTGACTCGACTGAGATTGGACGGTTCATAGCATCGTCACTTCGGTGAGGATGCCATCGTTACCATCGACTGCGACTGCTTCTTGACGGGCGGCGCTGTTGTAGTGCAGGAACGAGGTTGGCTGTTGTTGGAAGTTCCCTTTTGTCGTCCGCAACGATCATTGGCCCAACGGTCATTTGCCCAACGGTCATTGGCCCAACGGTCATTGGCCTTGCGCCGCAGCCTTTGTCTTAGATACTGAAATTGTGACCGAATCAGGCTGGGTCCACATCGCTTTGCCGCTGGTCAAATCCAAACGGTTCATTGTGATTTTCAGCGTACCTTGATCGTCTTCCACCTGCAGGTAGTGGTAGTTCACTTCCTTGCTCTGGAACGGATCATCCTTACCACGTTCAATTGGATAGGCATGTGCTCCCGCGCCGCCCGTCACAAAATAGGTGACACCACCGTGCTCATGGCGTTCATAGTTATGCACGTGTCCCGAGAAAACGACAATGCGGGCGCGGAGGTTCTGCTGCCGCGCTTCGAGCATTGTGGCCAGGGCCTGTTCTTGCGAGCGGGCGGAGTGACCACCGCCGAACATTTTGTCATCCGACGAACTGGTGTAAGGAGGATGATGGAGCACGACAAGAACGTAGTCCACGTCGCCCGGAAGACGATCTAACTTCTGAGTGAGCCACTGTCCCTGTGGACCAGAAATTTCGTCGAGCGCGCTGTCGAGCACCAACATCAGCGTGTTCGCGGCGCGGACCGAATAATAGACGCTGCCCTTCAGATCGGGGAAGCGTTCGAAGTAATTGCCCAGTGCAACCTTCTCGTTGCCGTGCAGATCGTGGTTGCCCAGGGCGGGGTAAACGGGAATCTTTTTCTCCCGCCATACCGCGGTTTCCGCATCGAAGACCTTCCAGTCGTCCTTATCGTAGCCGTTGTAGACGATGTCGCCGCCGAAGGAGATAAACGCAGGACTCGTCTGGGCGATCGCCTGCACCAACGCCTGGCGAGCAGTTGGATTCGCCGCTTCCGTGTCCTTCGGATCATGGAAGCGTGAATCTCCATAGACAACGAAGTGGAAGGGCGGGCTCACGAGCAGTTGCAGTTCCACCGGTTCAGAGTGCGTTGCGGCCTGCGAGTGCGAACGTGAACAGGCAGCGCCGCCCAGAAAGAGACTGAGAATGACCATGGGCAATCCTTGAAAAAGTCTCATTTATTGGCTCACCACCAGCACTTCAAATTGTCCCGCTTCCGCGGTGGAGAGGAACAGTCGATGCGTTTTCGGATCGAGCGCCATCGTCTTTGCCTTGGGCAAAGTCTTCACATTTTCGACAACGGAGTATTTGTCGGGGCTGTCCTGGTGAATCACGGTGATGGTGCCTTCGCCATTGGAATTGAAAACCAGCTTTGAGTTGGGATCGAACGCCGTAGCATCGACATGGTCGCCGATGGGCAGCGTCGCGATCACTTTTCCGGTGTCCGCATTCATGACGGCCATCACCTTGCTCCGGCAACCGATGAACAACCGCCGATTGGGGCGATCCATCGCCAGGCTGGAAGGCGAAGCACAAGGAGTTGTGGGCCAGCGCTGCTCCACCTTCAACGAGCGTGCATTGATTTTCAGGACCTCGCTTGCGTCTTCCACGTTGTCGTAAACATACCCTGAAGCGTCGGCAACGGCAAACTCGGGACCACCACCGAGATCGACCGTTCCCGCTACTTTTCCGTCCGCTGCCTGGATCGCGGTGGCGCTGTTGCTGTCGCCATTGAATACGAATACCCTGGACGTGGCGGGATCGTAAATGATGGCGTCGGGTTTCTTGCCGACCGGAACTTCCGCGATCGTCTTCAGCGTCTTCAGATCGAAGATGGTGACGGTTGAGGACTGCCCGTTGCTGACGAATCCGCGTCCCAGTTCCGCAGCGATTGCAATTCCGTGAACACCGGGAGTGTTCTCGATCTGGCCGATAATCGCGCCCGAATCGACATCAATCACTTCCACGCGGGTGCCGTGGGAAACGTACAATCGTCGTGCGCCTTCATCGACCGCCAGATAGTCCCAACTGCCTTGGCCAGGGATGGGGATTTTTTTGCTGATCGCAAATCCCTCGGCGAAAGCGGTGGAGATGCTCACAAGAACGAATACCAATGCGAAGACAGCTATGGATACTACGAGTTTCCCGGTGTAAGGGTTCTGGTGCTTCATCTGAATGGCTCCTTAATTGTCAACCGTGCATTCTCTATAGTCAGTGAAACATACAATTCAGAGCAACGAACCTGGAGTCCCCTTGCGACCGGGGCGCCCGCCGCTAATACTCCCTGCGTGGCTCCCAGCGCAAGCCGAAAGAATATGTCCGATTGTAGAACTCGCGCTGGAGGACATAGTCCGGGCTGCCGTTGTAGAAGCCAAACACTTCGTTGGTGAGGTTCAGGCCTTGCACGAGGAAAGTGAGATTCTTCTTCACGCGGTAGCTGGCTTGTGCGTCAACCTGCAGGTGGGGGTAGAAGTAAATATCGCCCGCCGGGCCTTTGGGACCGAGACCGTTCGGATCGTCATTACAAGTAGGAGGGTTTGCAGGAACGCATTGCTGCCATTGGTACTGATAAATGCTCGCTCCGTTGTAGGAGAGACCCGCACGAGTTGAGAAGCGACCCTTGTCATAGGTCGGGCTAATGTTCCAGGTGTTGGGAGCTTGGCGCTGTAGGGCAGGGGTGTCGTTGCGAAGTGGCAGGCTGCCCGAATTCGATGTCGTCCAACTGTAATTTGCAGAGATACCCAGTCCGTTCATCGCCCCCGGCAGGAAACCCAGGTGCTGGATATAGGACACTTCGAAGCCCAGGAGGCGTGCATTTACGCCGTTGATGATGTAACTCAAATTGTCGTTCGGATACTGATTGTAATAGGGATCACCGGGGCTAAGCTGGTGATTGTCGAGGTAGTAAATGGGTGCGCTTAGTTGCTTGTAGAAGAAGCCGGCCTGAATTTCGCCATAAGGCTTCAGGTAGTGCTCATACAGCAGGTCGTAGCTGTTGGCATGTTCCGGTTTCAGGTTGGGATTTCCAACACTGACGTTGGGGTACGGGCTACCTGAATTATCAAGCGTGACGTACGGCACCAAGTCGTACGGGTCTGGTCTGGATATTCCCCGGCCGTAAACGGCGCGAAGGTCGGAGTCGTCGGTCATGCGATAGCGAAGCTGCACGCTGGGCAGGGGGTCCCAATACCATTGGCTCGCGGGCTGCGGCACCGTAGAGATCCAATTGCCGTTTGCGTCATTGGTTACGATGTAGCCCAGCGTATTCAACTGGGTCGCTTCAAAGCGCAACCCCGTCTGCAGACGGAAGCGGCCAAATTCAACGGTGTTCATCGCATAGGCAGAGGAGATTCGCTCGGTCAGCTGATAGTTGCTCGCATCCGAAGCGAGGTGGGTGGCACCTACGTCGAGTGGGAGGATGCCCTGACCGGCCAGGCTCGGGAGGGCAGCCGTGACCGCGCTGAACTGGGTGACTGGCCCGAGTCGATAATCGTTGAAGTAGTAATTGGGGTTCGTGAATCCGCTCAGGTACTGGGACATGAGCGGTGTTGTCGGCGGGTTGGCGAGCTGGTTTTGATCGTAGGTTGGCGAATAGGCGTTTTGGCCTTTGAGTGTATTCCTTACCTTGAGGCCGAACTCGAAGGTCGAGTTATGTTTTCCCAAATGATAGTTTTGCGCATAGGATATCGCGCCCTGCAGGTTGACCTGGGATGTGTTGCCCGAAGTGAGGTTGACGTCCTCCAGGTTCCAGTTGGCCGGGTTGTAGAACGGGGTTCCCGGCGCAGTGCAGGCGGCGCTGAACTGTGGAAGGTAGGGGTTGGTGGCTGGAATATTGCTGCAGATCGGAGATCCGTCGGGGTTGGTGCTCGGACCGTTGTATGAGAAATCGAGTCCCGGATTCCCGGCTGCGGCCGCCTGCATCGAGGCAGACGTCGACAATTCCCACGCTAACCATGAGTTGGTAAAGATATGCTTGCCGCCAAGTGCTACGCTGCCGATCCGATATTCTGGCGCGCGTTCGGAGCTCGAGTACTTTGGCGTGTCCCCGTCTCTTAAGACATACACCCACTTGTCGCCGAAGTCTTTGAAATCGGAGTAGAAATAGTGAAGATAAAGTCCGGCTCCATCGCCGAGTTTGTAATCGAGCGAACCGCCAAAGCCGTAGCGTTTGCGTTTGTACCGGTATTCACGAAGATCGATGCTGCCGTAGCTGGGGACTAAGGTGTCATTGGGGCTCGGCTCGATGTCGTCGATGCCGCGGCCGTTGTAGTCATAGCTGCCGGAGAATAGCGCACCAAATTTCTTGGTTGTTCCGAAGCGCTGACCGATGGTTCCACTCACCTGTCCAATGGCGCGGGTGTTCACAATGGGAGTGAAGCCGCCAATTCCCTCCAGGATCAGAGTGGGCTGATCGCCAGCCTTCTTGGTCACCAGATTTACTGTGCCACCGATGGCGTCTCCGTCCATGTTCGCGGATAGAGTCTTGTTGATTTCCACCGACTCAACGATATCCGCGGGGATGGTATCCAGTTTTACCTGGCGGACTCCTGCCTCCGGCGAAGACACGCTGACACCGTCGATGGTCAGGTTGTTCAAACGCGGCTCGGTTCCGCGAATCTGGACGTACTTGCCTTCGCCCTCGTCGCGCTCCAGAGTCACGCTGGGCAGGCGGCCCACGGCGTCGGCGATGTTAGCGTTCGGCAGGGCGGTAATTACGTCGGACGGCAGGACCTGCAGAATGTTGTCGGAAGTACGCTGGCGGTTGATGGCTTCGGCCTCGCCGTGCGGACGGTCAGCGATAACGGTGACCTCTTCGCTCTGGGCAGAGACTTCCATTTTGGCGTCGACGTGGCTTGCCTGCCCGGCCACGACCTTGACCTGTTCAGTAAAGGCCGCGAAGCCTACGTAAGAAATTGTGAGAGTGTAGTTGCCGGGCGCAAGGCCGATGAAATTGAATTCGCCCTGGCCATTGGTGGCAGTAGAAATTTCGCCTGGCTCCAAATGTACCTGGGCGCCAGCGAGCACGGCGCCAACTCTGTCCGCGGCGCGTCCGGTAATTGTTCCGTGTCCGCCTTGGGCTACCGCTACCGCCCCCAGCAGCGCGCAAAGGGCGAGCAGGATTAACGTCCTGAAGATACAAGAGAGATTGCAGGATGAGTGCTTTGGCTTCATGAACTTCAGCTCCCTGAAAATCGAGTACGTCGAAACCGGATGAGGCATGGAGGCGGCTTCTGGCGGAGTGCAGTTCATTCAGAGACTGCGCTCTCTCTGAAACAGAAGTTTCCGCCGCTCAAGGGTGTCTCTAGCAATCTTAGGTGGGCGTTGTGAAGCCGATATTAAGGTAAGGTTAATACTTTCAGACTCTATTCTCCGCGTTCTACCCGTGTGTGTAGCTCATTGAATTCCTCGAGCGATCCCACGAGTGTCGAATGGAATTGGCGAATAAGATCTTTAGCCGAAATGGGGCTAATTTTCACTCCTGATTTCCAGGGCGCATTGCTAAGCTGATCCTACCCGGGGTCCTTTTTTTTGGGTCGACATAAGACCACAATCGACTTTGGAGCCAGCAGGTATTTCGTCCGCCGTAAAGGCGAAACTCATTGCGCAGTGCTTGCAGCGCGGATGGTGACACTATACTTCTGAGCGGAAGGTCCGGTTCAAGAACGGGAGGCCATCGAATGCCACGGCCTCGGGCGTGGGCGCAAGATCTCGCCAGATTGCGGCGGCCGCTGCGAGTTCCTTGTGGCTGTAGCCAAAGCTCTCGATGGTAATCCATCCGGCATAGCCGATATGTTTCAGTGCTGCAGCTATGCCCACGAAGTCCACGTGCCCGGTTCCGGGAATGCCTCGGTCGTTCTCACAGGCGTGGACATGTTTCAACATGGTCCCGGTCTGGTGGAAGGCCGCGGCAACGTCTTTTTCCTCGATATTTGTGTGGAACGTATCTAGAAGTACTCCGATGCTGGGATGGTTAATCTCTGTGCAGAGTTTTATTGCGTCGGCAGCGATATTCAAGAAATACGTCTCAAAGCGGTTCAGAGGTTCGAGCGCCAGAGTAATGCCATTCTGCTGCAGGGGTTCTCCGAGAGTCTGAAAGCACTCAACTGCCCATTTCCACTCATCGGACGTCCGGCGGCGACCGGGGAGGTAGCCGACGGGCGAATACACCGGCCCCCCCATAAGCGTGCTGCCCAGATCGGCAGTGACCTTGATGGTGTCCACCAAATGCTGGCGGGTTCGGCGGCGTATCTCAGCGTCGTCGCTGACAGGATTCATGCCCTCGGGAAGGATCGAGCAGACAGTGCATTCCAGTTCGTTCGCCGCCAGAGCTCGACGGATCGGCTCCGCTTGAATAGCTGCGGGGTGAAACACGGGAACTTCGAAACCGTCGAAGCCGTGTTGGCGGAGGCGAGGCAGAAGAGAGAAGCTGCGGTGATCGAATTCCGTCGTCCAGATCAAAGCGTTCACGGCAAATTTCATCGTGTATCCTTCATGGGCTTCCAGACTGGGCGGCTGCCGTCGAGCGCACATTGGTAGTGCAGCGGTTCGACAACCCTAGGGTGTGAGCCGTCGGCCTCCATGATCCAGACCGGACGTTTGTCGGCTTTCTTCTCACGGTATGCATACTCTTTGGAGTCTGGATAATTCCAGTAATCGTAGTCGGTGAGGCGGAAGGTAATGTGTCGCATGTCAGGAGACCACGCGGCGGAAGCGGCGAATTGCTTGAGATGCGTGAGTTGACCTTGGTTGCTGCCGTCGGCATCGCAAGTGAAGAGTTCCAGTGTCGTCCCGACCTGGTCGCTGTAGACCAGTTTTCGTCCGTCGGGCGACCAGGCTGGGGTTACAGCTCCAATCGCATTTTCGTGGGCAGTGAACTGGCGGATGGCAGTGCCGTCAGCTTTCATGGAGAACAGGCAATAGCCCTTCCCGGTGTGCTGGGTGAACGCAATGGTCTGCCCGTCAGGGGAGATGGCTGGGTCGCGTCCGGGCCCGATTACGTGGAATCCGGATCCATCGGGCTTAACGCACGCGATGACTGCCTGGGACCCATCGCTGGAGGCATATCCGAAGTAAATCAGGTCGCGGGTCCAAGTTGGAAAGTAACAAATACCACGGTCAGCGACGGCGGTAAGCCGACGCACTTTCCTGCCGTCGGCATCCATGACATAAAGGTCCCAAGTTTGTGCCGCGTTGCGGTTCGATGTGAAAACAACGTTCGATCCGTCGGGTGACCAGATCGGGTAACGGTCCTCAGAGTGGGGGCTTCGGGTAAGGTTCCGCATATCACCGAATGCGAGATCGACGGCAAAGACCTCCGTGTTTCCGGTACGGATGCTGGTCATCAGAATCTCGCTTCCGGCAGCAATCTCGGAGGGAGTCGAGGGGCGATCGGGAGCCTCACCGATGGGCATGAATATGTCTCCTGGCCTAGTGGAACACGGGCAGTTTTACGATTTCACCCGCGCGCATCGCGGACTCGTGGGCACAGATTCCGGCGCACGTCCAGTTTACCGACTGGAAGACATCTGGAAAGGAAGGACGATTCTGCACAATGCTGCTGACGAATTCATGGACGAGATGGGGATGCGAGCCACCATGTCCGCCGCCCTGGATGAAGGAGAGATGAGCGTGTTCTTCATCATAAACACCTTTCGTGGTAAAGCGCTGTATGGGTTCGGGCAACAGACGGGCAAAATCTGGAATCGTGACTCGGTCAGGTTGCTCCCCGATGTGTAGCATGCAAGGCTCGTTTTCGATTCGTGTCCACTCAAACGACTGCTTCTCGGCGTATACATCGAAGCTCTCGATGTACTGGCGCGCAGTTTCAAAGAGCGAGCGGGTCACCTCGAAAGACAGTTGCTGGCGGCGGATCTTGAATAGCGCGCTCTCCACCGCAAACGGAGAACCGTATTTGTCAGCCAGGTTCTTCGCGATACTTCCAGATCCGAAACAGGCAACGTATTCTGCCTCGCCCTTTACCAGCGCCAAGCAAGGACTGACGGCATGAGTTGCATAGTGCATGGGCGGAAGACCTTCCCAATATCCTGGCCACCCGGCCATCTCCTGCTGGTGGCAACCCCGCATGAACTGGATTCGTCCGAGTTTGCCCGTATCGCGCAGTTCGCGGATGAAAAGGAATTCACGGGTGTAGATAGAGGTTTCCATCATCATGTAGTTCTTGCCACTGCGTTGGGCCGCGGCGACGATGTCGGCACACTCACTGACCGTCGTGGCGGCAGGCACGGTGCACGCTACATGTTTGCCGGCGTTAAGTGCGGCAATACTCTGCGCGGCGTGAAGGTGAATGGGGGAGTTGATGTGCACCGCGTCGACTTCAGGATCGCGCAGAAGTGCCTCATAATCGAAGTAGCGCTTTTCGACACCGAACTGGTCGCCGACTTCGTCGAGACGAGACTGGGTCCGTTGGCAGATGGCGTACATCTTCGCGTCGGGGTGACGCTGATAGATGGGGATAAACTCCTTGCCGAACCCCAAACCGACAATGGCTACATTGACTTTTCGTCGAGGCACGTTGCTCTCCTTTGCCGCGTTCAAAACGGCTATCGACTCGATCGCTGATGGGCCTACAGCGAATTCAGAAACGACGGCAACGAAGAGAGCCTATCTCGAAACCCCGCGAGCATCTGTAAGGATGGGTAGGGTTTTTATGACAAAACTATCGTCTTCAGCGCGGGGTTTAGCGCGGGGTTAGCGCAGGTCAGTGCGCAGTGTTCGCTTGCAGCAGTGAGTGTTTCATCTGCTGGGCTGCCTGGTTGGCGGGATCCAGCTTGAGGAGCCGGTCAATTTCTTGCAGTGCTTTTACCGATTGATGGTTCTTGTAGAGCGCTTCGGTGAGCATGAGCCGGGCCTCTGGATGAATGCCGGGTAGCGCTTCGGACTTGCGAAGCTCAATGATGGCTTCATTGAAGTTGTCTTCGACGATGTACGAAGCCGCGATGCCGAGCCGGGCATCGGTGAGCAGGGGATCAATCGCCTGGGCGCGCAGGAACTCCCGGCGCGCTCCGTCCGGGTGCTTTTGGCGCAGTAGAATGTGGCCGAGGAGCAAATGTCCGGAAGCGGACTTATCTTGTAAGGAGAGAAAATGTCTGACATTGGCTTCCGCTTCATCGACTTGCCCGGCTGCCACCTGACACCGACCCAACTCCAGCCAGGCCTCGGATACTGCGGGATGGTCATTCAGGAGATGATGGTAAGCTTCCGCTGCTTCAGAGAAGTGCTTGTCGAGCATCAGAGCATGCGCATTCTGTAGCAGGGAAGCGATGTGATTATTTGCTGTTTTCTGCGCGTCGTCCTCGCTCGAGAGTTTCGCCACCTCATCTGCGTATCGTTGCGCTTCATCGGCTTTTCCCCGGGCTCCGGCAACCTTGATGAGAAGGTTCAGTGACGCGATCTTCAGGTTCTCATCCTTCAAGCAAAATCTCAGGTCTGCCTCGGCGCGCTCCCAGTCGTGAAGGCGCACTAAACTCCGGGCGCGGCCGAAATATGCGTCCAGCAAATCGGGGTCTCGCTGCAGGGCGCGTCCATACTGTAATACGCTTTCTGCGGATCGAGTTTTGTCCTGAAGAAATTCGGCATAGAGGTAATTCACGGTGGCATCGGGTTTGGGCGCGGCATCATTGAGCCGGATGGCGCGAAGGAAGTTGCGTTCCGCCAGTGAATCCTGGCCGTGCTGATGGTAAGAGGCCGCCATACCCGCCTTGACCACGGCGTCGTTGGGTGCGAGAGTTTCCGCATGTTGGAAGGCTGCAATCGCCTCTTTTTTTCCCCAAGACAGATAAAGATCGCCGAGCTGTCTCCATACTTGGGCAGAGCGGGGAGCATACCGGGTGCATCGCAGCAAGAGTCCTTCGGCGGCTGATTTGTCATTCAACGTTCGCTCGAGTTCCGCGCTGGCGCTGAGCGCCTCGATGGAGTGGGGATGAATCAGCAAGACGCGTTGCAGAACCCCGTTCGCGTCGGAGAGCAGGCCCAGGCGGATCAGTATTTCCGACTGCAGAACTGCGGCGGTCACAGAATCGGGATGGCGCTGGCGGTAGGGAAGGACTTTCTGTGCGGCCAAGTCCCAATGCTTGAGGGCGCAGAGATTGGCAATGGCATCGAGCTCGGGATCGAGCTCATCGCCGCGACCAAGGGAAGCAGCTACGTACAAGGCGGAGAGAAGCAACAGCGTGCAGCCCTTCGTGTATGTGGCTGAGAATAGCAAAGAGCCTGCACTCCACTGTAAGGAACTTAGCTTCGAAAAGAAGCGGGATTTTGCCGTGGAGGCAGATGGCAGAATCCCGCTTCCGGTTCTACATCGGCGCGAACGGTACCACAATGCGGTCGATGTCGGGCGAGCCGTTCGGAGTTGCCTGCAACTCAATGGTATTGGGTCCGCCGTCGGCGTTGGAGTTGAGTTGGACGTTCATAATTACGTAACCCGGAATCGAATAATCCCCGGTATACGTGAGGTAGGGCGAGGTCACAGCGGCGCCGCCATTCACCGACACGTCAATGTAGTTCGGGTCGGAGGGGTTGCTATCTCCGTTGCCGTAGTAAATACGCATGGCGTAAGTTCCAGTAGTCGGCACCGTGACATTATTGAGAGTGATGGAGGAGCCGGGGGCTAAACATCCGACGCGGAGATAATTGGAATCCAGGGTTCCGGGATAGGTTTGAGCGCAGCCAGTCAAGACGCCATTCTCGGCTTCATATGTGGTACCGGCCGCTACAGGCATCACGACAATCTCTGGTGAGTTTGGACCGATTACACCAGTATCTGACTGCGCCGCAACAACGAAATAGAACTTTGTTCCATTTGGTTGCACTCCTACCTGGTTAAAGCTAGTAGTAAAGATACCTTGTGAGACGGGCGCATAAGGACCGCCGCTGGTTAGACTGCTGCTGAGGGTATAAGTGAGGGCCGAGGGCTCCGGCGACCAAGTCACCGTGAAGGCCTCGTCATCGGCCACGGACTCGGCAAAGCCGGACGGCGGAGGAGGCGGGGGAGGAGGCGCGGGAAGCGAGTCAGGCGCAAACCAGCGGTACATCAGGTACTTCGCCTGGAAATCCTCCTCTTGAATTACTACGTATTCGCCGTTGCTGCTGCGCTGGAATGCGAAGTTGGAGTGGCTTTCGTCGGAATTGCCGATGTTGAATAAACCACCTACATTCTTGCCGCTGGCGAATCTGCCCACGTATGCCCCGTCTTTCGTGGAATAGACCAAGTTGTAATGAGGAACGTTGAAGTCCACGAAAAAGAAGTCCCCGGCGAGCGCGAAGGATTCCGGCGACCAGAAGTTATTCGGATCTAAATCGTAGGGAATGTTGACGACCCAAGTGGCTTTCCTATTTCCCAAGTCCCAGTGATCGTAGCGCGCGATTTGGACGAAGTTCTGCGGTGGGTTGGTATTGGGGATCGGAGTACCGGAAACAAACAAAGTTCCGCCCTTGCTGGCATGCGGCTGGAATACGACCTGTTGGATCGTCGTCAAATCCGGAATGTCCTGACCAACACCCACGTTGTAGATTTGCATGTGATTGAAATCGTAGATGGGCGCTCCGTACTGATCGAATCCCTGGAACTGATAACGCCGCAGGTGAATGGAAGTTTCAGTGTTTGAGTTGTAGTTCTGTTGCCAGACATCGCCGTTGTCATCCATGAAGAAGTTGGCGCCGTCACGATGGGAATTGTTGGCAGGCTCGGTAAATTCAGCGGGGTCGTAAATGAGCCCACCGAATGTGGTGGACATCTGACCATCGCCATTGACGTCTCGCCAGATCCACTCGCCATCGGTCGGCTGGACTACAAAGTCCTGGCCGCCGCCCGCGGAGCCGTAATCGAAGGCCACGCAGGGGATAGCGATCTCACTGTTGCCTTCAAAGCGGTAAATCTCAAGCTCCACTTCAATCTGTCCGCGGACGAGAAGGAATTTCTTACCGTGGATATACTTGATCTCCCCGCCACCCATGATGCTGGTTACACGCACGTCGTCGGGGTAATTGAAGCGGTTGTAAGTATCGGCCACCAGTGTGTCAACCCGGTTCGATTGGGTGTAGTCGATTTTGTAGTGATGATATGCGTCGTAAGCATCGGTGTCGGAGTGCGGATCGACCCCGGCGAGCGAAGTCCATCCGAGCCCGTCGCGCTCCCAATTCAGGGTTCCATACCAAGTGTAGCTTTGCAGGGTGAGGCCGTGGCCGACGCCCATATCCAGGCCAAAACCACTTTGGCTGACGTAGATGTTGCCCTCTGCGTCGGTTCCGACTCCTGTAATTCCGCGGAATCTGAGCGGGGAGAGTGGTCCCACGCGGCCAGGCACCGGTCCTGCGTAATTGCCGCCTTTTACTCCGAACGTGCTGATGAGAGTAGGGTTCCCCTGCAGATTGGCATAGATCTTGATATTTTGGTCGGGGCCATCGTCGGCCACGAGTAAGGCACCGTCATTGTTGATCGCCAGGGCGCCGACTTCTCCACTGTCGGGCAGAGTGATGGAATTGATCCAATTGCCGCTGCTGTCGTAATGGTCGACTGTGGGAAGACCCATTTGACCATTGATATCAAAGGGAATCACCGTCGTGTCCCGGTGACTGACCCACATGCCCCCGGCTTGATCGACGGCGATGCGGACGGGGTTATCAACTGGGAAAGTGCTTAGCAGCGTGAGGGTCTTGATGTCGAACACTTCGACCACGCCGATGCCGGTCGCGGTCGGCACGTCATTTTCGGTGACGTAGAGCTTACCCTTGGCAATCGTCATTCCGAAGATGCCATGGCTGCTGTCTAAGGTGCTGCTGCCGGAAAGGCTTAGACCTGTGTTGGTCATGTTATTGGCGTCCAGGATCGCGACGCCGGTGCCGCCGGGGGAATAACCCACGAAAATCTGGTTGCCGACCGCCGCCACAGCCACGCCACCGCCGTTGGCCCAGTTCGGGCTGCCGTTCTGATCGTTCAAGGGGCTGATCAACTTTCCGTTTTTATTGAAAACCGATACCGCTCGTCCGCCTTCCTCCCAAATGACGTTCGAAAAAATTCGGCCGTCGGGAGTGACATAAATCGAGTCCATGTCTTCGGGGACGTGGTAAAGAGTATTGTTGGGGAAGTTGGGGTCATTCCCGCCAAACGTATTGCCGATCCAGCTGGTGGTGTAGTCCAGAGATTGATCTTTGGCAGCGGCTGCGGACTTGTCGGCTACGATGTTTTGGCGAGAGCGCAGGGTTTGCGTGAAGGCGGGCACTGTGATCAGCGAAAGTGCCAGAAGGGCAGCGCAAAAGGAGGGGGAGGGGTGTTTCTTGAGCATCGAGGCTCTCCTGCTAGTAGATACCTACTAGGTCGGATTGGAGCGTATGCCAAGCCAGGCGATCTTTCTGTAAGAATCGAACATTAGTTTCTGACAAAAATACCTAACTGGGTTGTGGCGCCGGGCGCTTGGCGCGCACGATCGTTAGATTCCGGGAGCAATGTCTTATAGGAAGCCGCTCCTCCGATGATCTAATGTTCTGGCATGTGCAAAACGGTCGACGGGACGCTGGCGGGGATCAAGAGGGTGGTAGTAATCAGCGTTGCGGTTTTGGGTTGCTGGGGAAATGCTCCAGCGCTCGACAATGGGCTTGCGCGGACTCCGCCGATGGGCTGGAATTCCTGGAATGCGTTTGGCTTGCAGATAGATGAAGCGAGAGTGAGATCCACTGCGGACGCGATGGTGAGAGGCGGGATGAAGGACGCCGGTTACGAGTATGTCATCGTGGATGCGGGGTGGAAAGCGAAAAGCCGGGATGCCAAGGGCAGACTGAGAGCAGATCAGGACAAATTTCCTTCCGGCATGAAGGCTCTTGCCGATTATGTGCACAGCAAGGGTTTGAATTTTGGTCTCTATACTGATGCTGGGACCGAAGACTGTGTGTCAGGCGCTCCCGGCAGCAAAGGTTTTGAAGATAAAGACGCATCCACTTTCGCGGAATGGGGAGTGGATTACGTAAAAGAGGACTGGTGCAATACTGCCGGCATGAGCGCGCAGGAGGCGTATACAAAGATGAGCCGCGCCATTCTGGCGACCGGCCGTCGTATGGTGTTCAGCATGTGCGAATGGGGTGACAACCAGCCGTGGAACTGGGCTGCTCCGGTGGCGAACCTTTGGCGTACCACAGGAGACAGCAAAGACTGCTGGGATTGTGGCCGGAGCACAATGAACAAGCTGGGCGGCTATCCGCGGGGGTGGGTTCTCATTTTGGATGCGCAACGACCGCTGGAGTCGTTTGCCGGGCCCGGCCATTGGAACGATCCTGATCTGCTGCAGATCGGGCATCCAGGTTTGACAGTCGATGAATCGCGGGCGCAGTTTAGCCTGTGGGCAATTCTCGCGGCCCCGCTGATTGCGACAAACGATCTTAGGTCCATTTCACCGGAGACCCGCGAGATCCTCACCAATCCGGAAGTAATCGCGGTGGATCAGGATGCGAGGGGCATAGAAGGCACCAGAGTGCGAGCCGTGAGGACCAGTGAAGTTTGGATGCGTGTGCTGGCCGACGGAAGCCGCGCGATCGTCCTGTTCAACCGGGGCAAAGCGCCGCGGATTGTGACCGTGCAATGGACTGATATCGGCCGAAAGCGTACAGATGAGCTGCTGCTTCGCGACCTCTGGAAGCATCGGGACCTGGGAAGGTTGAAAGGTGCCTACTCGGCACTTGTGCCTCCGCACGGCATCGTGATGATCAAGGCGGCTCCGCCCACAAACTAGGAATATCGAGGAAAACCGGAAGCCATGAACTACTTATTCCGTTTCTGCTGTCTCATGTTCATCTGCGGTGCGTCCGTCTGTGCGGCTGCTTCGGAAATGCCGAGGCTTGTGCAGGAACATGGCCGATATAGTCTCTATGTGGACGGGCAACCCTTCTTCATTCTTGGGGGGCAAATTCACAACTCCAGCGCATGGCCAGGGGTTTTGCCACAAGTTTGGCCAGCGCTGGAGTTCATTCATGCAAACACCGTGGAGGCGCCGATTTACTGGGAGCAGTTGGAGGCCCAGCCCGGACAATTTGACTTCGCCAACGTAGACGCAGTGGTGGCGCAGGCGCGTGAACACAAGCTTCGAGTGGTGTTGCTCTGGTTTGGCACCTGGAAGAACGCGCGCTGTCACTATGTCCCGGAGTGGATCAAGACGGACACGGCGAAGTATCCGCGTCTTATCGACGCTAGCGGACGCTTGACGGATTCGCTTTCGCCATTCGGCGTGGAGACGCTCGAAGCTGACAAACGCGCATTTGCCGCACTGATGCGGCATCTGAAAGAAATCGACGGAGAGCGACATACGGTGTTGATGGTGCAGGTGGAAAATGAGCCGGGCTCGCTCGATTCCGTCCGTGATTTTTCGCCGGCTGCGCAGAAGTCATATTTTTCGGATGTTCCAGCCGCCCTGACACGCAGGTTGAACCTGCCCGCGGGTACATGGGATCAGGTATTCGGTTCAACGGCCGGGGAGCGATTTCAGGCATACGCAGTTGCGCGCTACATCGACCAGGTGGCCGCCGCGGGGAAACGCGAGTATGTGCTGCCGATGTACTTGAATGCGTGGGTGCGTACACCCGACGATTCCGAACCGGATCCGCCAAGGAGCTATCCGAGCGGCGGAGGCGTGGATACCGTGCTCGATTTGTGGAAGGCCGTTGCCCCGTCCATTGATCTGATCGCGCCCGATATCTATCTTTCTGGGGATACAACATACAGACGCGTTATTTCAGCGTATCACCGTCCCGACAACGCGCTTTTTGTTCCGGAGAATGGAAATCAGCCCGAGTTTGCGCGTTACCCGTTCAGCGTGCTGGGAGAGGGCGGCATCGGTTTCACGGTATGGGGGCTTGATCACGTCAACGATCGAACCGATATCGAGCCGGCGAGCGCATCGTCTTATCCTGAACTGGTTCCATTCGAACGCACATTCCGTTTGCTGGCATCGATGGATCGCGAAATCGCACGTCTGACGTTCGAAGGTAAATTGAAGACAGCCATGGAAGGGGAAGATGTTTCGACTCACACTTTGAGATTCGGAAAATGGAAAGCGATTGCTACGTTTGGACGGCACAATGACGGTGTGCGTTCTGCCAGTAGCCAGCCGACCGGCGAGTTGCTGGTCGCGGAAATTGGGCCAGATGAATTCCTGGCCACGGGGTTCGATGCGCGGATTGAATTCAATCTGACTCATCCCAACTTGAAAGAGCGCTGGCAATTCATGAGGGTGGAAGAGGGAGTTTATGAAGATGGACATTGGAAGGTCCAGCGCTTATTGAATGGAGACGAGTGCGATTTTGGCGTCGATTTTGGCGGTGCCGGGCGGATTCTTCATATGAAACTTGGTACCTACTGAGTGGAAACACGGTCGCTGGGTTGGTGGCGGGGGGCATTCTCGAATGTGCGGCAAATGCAAATTCTTGAAGGGGGTCAATCGATGATCTTCAGTTCCAGTCCCGAGCGGCTGTAAGGAGACAGAACAGAAACCGAGTTGTTGTCCGCATCGAATTGCCAGGGTTCGAAGGGCCGGCCGTTAAGCAGTACGCGGGTTGGCTTCCGGGGAGTGCCGAACACGGTGACCTGAACGTTCTTCCACCAGGGAGTATACGTTCCTTCCGCGCTTGACATGGTGAGCTGCAGAGAATCCGCATTTGCCGCGCACGAAAACTGAACACGAAAGTAGACGCCGCGTTGGTAAGCGAAAGTATCCCCATCATCTGCATACAACGAGCCGTGACAATCCGGACCGGGATAGACATTTAACTCAAGGGGACCCTGCGGGATCTCTTCGACATGTTGGATGACGGGCTGTCTGGGAATGATTGATCCCGCCCGGACGAAAACAGGAAGCTGGTCGAGCTTTGGATGAAGCGCAAGCGGGGATTTATCAAGCACTCGTATTCCCGTCCAATAGTCGTACCAAGCACCGGCGGGCAGTTCGACGATGAGCGGATCCCGAGCCTCACTCAGTTGCGGAGCGACGAGCAAGTCATGCCCGAACATAAATTCCCGATCATTGGCCGCTAAGGTGGTTTCCGAAGGGAACTCAAGAAACATCGGACGCATGAGCGGCAACCCAGTTCGAGACGTTTCTTCCATGTTCGTGTAAATGTAAGGAAGCAACCGGTAACGATTTTCAATGTAGCGTCGGCGTATCGCTTCCTGTTCGGGTCCGTCTGCCCAGGGCTCGTGATTGGAGGTGTTCAAAGAACTGTGGCTACGGGCAATGGTGTTGAAGGTGCCGAGTTCGATCCATCGCGTCAGAAGTTCCGGGGTCGGGCTTCCACCGAAGCCGCCGATGTCATCTCCGGCGAGGGGATAGCCGGAGACACCAAGGCTCAAGAGCATGGGTACCGAGAGTGCCAATTGCGACCACGTGGGTGTGTTATCACCAGTCCACGTGGCAGCGTAGCGCTGGGTTCCGGCATAGCCGGCGCGTGTCATCACGACGGGGCGGATATCGGAAGAGAGCGCCAGCAGGCCGTCGTGGGTGGCGCGGACGTTTTCCATACCGAAGACATTGTGGATCTCGCGATGATCGGCGACCCGATATTGTCGACCGTCTTCCACGCGATGCAGTGTGTTCAGAGGCATGGTGTGCTCGGCGTTGAAGACGGATGGTTCGTTCATGTCGTTCCAGAATCCACGGACTCCCATGTGGACGAAGTCGGTGAAGAGTGTTCCCCACCATTTCCTCGTCGCTTCGCGGGTGAAATCCGGGAAAACGCTGGGGCCGGGCCAGACATCGCCCACGAAGACTGAACCGTCTGGATTCTTGACGAATTCGTCGTTCGCTATGCCTTCGTCGTAGGGCTTATAGCCTGCCTGTTTCTTGATGTGGAGATCCGTGATGAGGATGGTCTTGAAGCCCTCTTGCGCCAAATCGTGGATCATATCCTCGAAGTGCGGGAAGGCGTCGCGGTTCACAGTGAAAACCGTGTGGTCTTTTTGATAGTCGATATCCAGCCAGATGGCGTCGGCTGGAATCTTTCGATTGCGAAACTCCTGTGCGACCTCGCGCACGCGGGTCTCAGGGAAGTAACTCCAGCGACTTTGCTGGTATCCCAGCATGAAAAGCGGCGGCAAGGGCATGCGTCCGGTCAATTGCGTATATTCGCCGATGACCGCTTTCGGATCAGGCCCGTAGAAGAAGTAGTAATCGAGTTCCCCGCCCTCGGCTCCGAAGGATAGCGCATCGCGATTTTCTTTTCCGAAGTCGAAACTGGACCAGTACGTATTGTCAAGGAAGAGTCCGTACGCGGAAGGACCAGACATTCCAATAAAAAATGGAATTGTCTTATACAGCGGGTCGGTGCCCTTTTCGAATCCTCCCCAATCGGTGTTCCAGTTCGTAAAGGCCCGCCCTCGGTGGTCGAGTTCGCTGGCTTTGTCTCCCAGACCGAAATAGTGTTCGTTGGGGGGCATTGCTTTCCAAATCCGAAACTGCTGGCCATTCCATGCCACCGGGTATCCGGGGTAGTCCTGGAGAATGATCTTTCCGGAAGTTTCCTCGAAGACAATCCGCATCGAAACTTTTTCGATGCGCACATTGAACTTACCAGTACTCAGCAAGATCGCTTCGGCAGAGTCCGCCACTTTAATCCGCGGTGACACAAAACCGGCATCGGGAACCACCGCGAAGGAGATCTTTTCAGGGAATCCGCCGGTTACCGAATAGCGGACACGGACGACGGAATCGCTCTGAGCGGTGACGCGAACGGCAAACCGGCCAGCGTGTGCTTCTACACCGTCAGGCAGTTGCCGAAACTTGGTAACGCTGCCGACATTGTCCCAACCAAGACAGAAGGTGTGCAGCAACACGACGACAAGTACTGAAATGTGATGTCGACTCATCGGATCGATCTGTCCTTTCCCGTCTTCAGTCCTTCCCCGTCTAGGGATTGCCCGCGGCATCAATGGCGGTCCTTTCGAGGTCCGCCTTGTCAGCGTTCTCGCTGCGCCAACTGCGGAACACATAAAAAAGCGCGAATAAATAACCGATCAATCCCAGACCATAAGACAATTGCAGGCCGATGGAATCCGCCAGCTTTCCTTGAAGCACCGGAATAATGGCGCACCCCAGAAAGCCCAGTGTGAGAACGCCCGATGCCTGGCCTGTGAGATCGCCCATATTCTCGATGGCCATGGCATAAAGAGTAGGGAAAAAGATGGACGCAAAAAATCCGATAGCGACCACCGCCACTACAGCGATGGTTCCTTTTGCGAACATTGCCAGCAGCAAACAAAACATTGCAAAAACAAGGTGGAACGCTATGTGCACAGCTGGCCGCAGATGCTTCTGGATCCATGCCGCCATCATCCGGCCGAGAGCGAAGACTGCGAAGTAAACGGTGAACAGTCGCTCCGATTGATGGGCGGATAGTCCTGCGATGGAAGTATCTTCGAGATAATTGCGAAAGAATCCGAAGAGACAGGCCTCAGTGCCTAGCACCAGGAAGATCGCCACCAATCCGAGAACCACTTTGGGGTGCCATACGGATGTCGCTGAGAACCGAGCCGAAGAGGATGACTCCCGAAGGCTCTCGCGGATATCCACGTTGTTGACCATCAGGGTCACCAGCGTCAGGAGGACAAGCCCCAATCCAAATGTAATGAAGATAGCCTGCATGTACGGCAGTTTGGCTTGGGCTGAAAGCGCGGTGGCAGGAATGATGATCGTCAGGCTTGCGGGCGCGATGATCTGAGCGATGGCCCCCAGAGCATTGCCGAAATTCAAACGGCTGGACGAATCTTGCGGTAGTCCGAGTGCGCTGATCAGAGGGCTGCCAGCTACCATCTGAATCGTAAAGCCGCTGCCAATGACGACAAAGGCGAGCAAGACCAGGTTGTATTGGGCCATTCGCAAACCAGGAACCAGAAGAAGTGTTCCGACTGCGTAAAGTGCCATCGCAATCGTCAGGCAGTTCTTATATCCGACCTGCAATACTCTAGCGCCTACCAGAATCGCCAGCAAGAAAGCTATGTTCTTGGCGAACATGACGTACATTTGCTGCTGGTAGCTGAGGTGGAAATACTCCTTCATCTCGGGTAGAAACACGCTCTCGAAACACTGCGTCATCCCACAGAAAAAGTAAGTGAAGTAGACCAGGTGCAGCAGGGTATTTGTCGAACGAGTCTCGTTTTGCATGGGCGTCTCAGGCTCGATTTATATGGACCATGATTTCATGGGTGGTGCTCGCTGGATGAGGTCGGATCGGGCTCGTAAAAGGGTTCGTTATCGCTAATAATGGCCCGGCTGCCGATTTCATTTTCTATCTTCACGCCAAAATAGCCATTGTTGCCCCGGATAATTGCGCTCCGAACACCCGGCGCGAGATGAATGCTCGGAGACTGGAAACGGTCTCCAATCGCCGGTTGAGAGTGGCCCGGCACCAGTTGCTTTGGCACTGCGCCAAAAGTGCTGTTTTGAATCTGGACCTTGCCGCTCTCGACCAGCACAGCGGCATCGGAGGTCGAGTTGTCGTTGCTGAAATAACAGTCGGAAAAGGAAGTGAAGCCCTCGCCGCGCAGGACAACGTTGTGCTTAACCGGTCCCCAGAAGCCGCTATTCACGAAACGGACGTTTCCGCGAGACCCTTTCTCCACGATCACCTGGGTACTGACACCGGAGAGATGACTGTTGAATTCGCCATTCGTGATCAGCAGTCCCATCTGCTGGATGGCCTCTACCAGGACGGCATTTTCTGTTGCATCGGCGCCAATGCCGGAGAACTGGCCATTGGCAGTCCCGTTAGCAGTCTCGATAAAACGGTAGCCAACTTTGGCGGGGAAGACAAAAGTGTTGGTGACGTACTCCCAATCCGTGCGACCGAAGACGAAGGCTTCCAGATTGTGCTGCATGTAGGCGAAAACTTTGCCGAAATCTCCGTGGAACACTTTCGCTGCCCAGAAATGGCAATGAAACTGGATATTCTCCAATCGGCCAATGTCGCCGGTCCAGTCGACAAGAATTCCTCGCCGCAGAACACAGCCGTGGAGGTTCAAGATCCGGTGGCGTCCGTTTTCCGTGGGCCCGGTGCGAATTCCGTTGTAACTGTTGATTAAAGTTACGTCGGAGACAGTTGTGTCAAATGCTACCTCTTTCGGATGTGACGGGTTGCCACGAATCCGAATCGTCCAGGGATAGGGGCGGATGTCATCAACGTTCTGCTCTGGATAGTAGATCGTGACTCCGGTGAGCGAAGTGGAACTGCGCATTTCGATGAAGGCAGTGCCGTCCTCGTTGTCATTGTTCTTACCTTCCGTAGGCATAAGAATCGATCCGGTTGCCGGTTCCCAGGATTGGGGAGCCTCGTTCAGACCCTTCAGGTGCACGCCCATCTTGATTTCAAGGTGGCCTTGGCACAGAAATCGTCCGATGGGGATCAATACAACACCGCCGTTGAGGCTCGCGGTGTCGATCGCAGCCTGGATCGCCGAAGTAGAGTCGGTCTGGCCGTCGCCGACCGCTCCGAAGTCGAGGATGTCGTATATCCCGTCGGCCGATTTTGATTTTGAAAGCTGTGACTGGGCGGGGAGAGTCGGGCACGCCGTTATGAACAGAACGGCAATCGCCGTTACGGCAAGACCACGATTGTGCAGGCTTCTGAATTCCATATAAGTTCCGCAGTGATGACCCTCAGTTGCTCAGGATGCTCGCAAGACGAGCACGCGATCTCCGGGACTTCCGGTATCAATTGTTTCTTCGCTTTCGCCGTATCGCCGTTGCCAAAGCAGCGTCCCATCTTCTGGATTGAAGCATTGTGCCGTGACCGGGTTCGAGATAACGCCAAAATTAAGGTTGATCGGGCCGCCTTCCGGACAGTAAAACATCGCCAGGTCTCGATCCTGGGAACAAGCTGCCGAGATGAATCGCGCGGGTGTTTCTTTTCCCGGTTGAAAACTCAGGAGTTCTGGACATGGGCGGAGACGCCACCAGTCGAACGTCGTGAAGATCGCCTTCAAGTGGGTCATGCAATCACTGCCGGGCAGGGCGATCGCCTCATGCCAGGGCTTCGCGATCCCAGACTGGGGATGACTCAGCGGAAGTGCGGGGCTGGTCTCCCAACTCCAAACGCCGTGGGCTCCATAGGTGATGCCGGCGGTTGGTGCTGCAAGCAGACTCCAGTAGCAGGCTCGCCGCACATCTTGAGCGTCAATGCGCTTTCCCGAAGTCATCGCGATGTGGTCTTCGTAACAGGGCTCGAGATTCATGTGCGGGAGAACAGGCTCGGTTTGCCAGACTGTGCTGAGTGGTCCCTCGTTGATCCAACGGAATGTATCTTCATCAATCCCGTGGCTGGTCTGATAGGCGTTGAATTGAAACCAAGCCTCGCTGCGGAATTCGGGGGCGACCCACACTTTGCCGCCGGGGTGAATGGTGGCAACGCGGTTCGTGAAGCCGAGACCAGCGTGTCCGATGCGACGCCAGCGCTCGGCCTCGTCGCCTAAGTAGATTCCGTCGCCGGCCAAAATCCAGACGACCTGGTGGGCCCCGTAGCGGGCAACGAGATAGCGGACTAGCACGATCAACTGTTCGTCGGAGAGGGTGGTTCCGGGATTCAGGTGAACGCTGTCGGGATTCCAGGCGGCAGCCCAAGCCAGGACTGGCGCGGCAACCATTCCAAATTCGTTGATCATGTCCACGCGACGGTCAAGGCGCTGAAAAAATGCCGGTTCAATCCGAATTCGGTCGTAGCCCAGATACGCAGGACGTCCGGTGGCATCTCCCGCAGAGCCGATCCACTGTGTAGCGACAAATTGAATGACGTTGAACCCCTTCTTCGCGCGGTCTGCAAGATAGGTGGCCCAGTCGGATTCCTCCGATAGCAAAGGTCCGTTCCAGGCAGTGTCGGCCAGCCAGAAGAACGGTTCGCCATCCGCATGATTGAAGAATCGGCCTAGGGGAGAGACTTGAAGCGGTCCATGGTGCAGAGGAGATTTGAGACTGGCATTCTCGCTGCATTCGAATTCGCCGCTGCGGTCATGCAGTCCGGAATCCTGGCACTGGAAACATCGGGAGCGCCAGGTCCAATGGCCGTGAAAATCGGGGGAGAACCTGACGCGCCAGGTAGTTCCTCCGTCCCAAAACGCCTCAACCTTCTTCTTTTGGCCATTCGATTCGAACTCGACTGAGACTTGAACGTCTTGTGTGGGATTGGGATAGTCGAGTGCGCCTTCGAAACTGGTCTCGAATCGAGCGTGGACTCCGACCGTTTTCACCAAAGCGATGTTAGCTAGTAGACGTGTCTAAGACTATGACAATGTGACCAGGTTTTCTCAGGATGCCTGTGATTCTGTGCGGCTCGGAATTCAGTGACTCTGGCCCTCGCTCTTCTTCAATCGATAATGGCCTGATAGGCAAGATCGTGGATCTGATGATCCAGTGAAAGATCGCCCGCAGGATGCAGTTGTCCCATGAAAACGACAATCATCTGCTCTTTGGGGTCCACGGAAAAGGCTGTGTAAAAGAATCCGCCCCAGTTGAATTCTCCCGGGGTACCGATCTCCGCAGGCGGAGTTTTCACGCCATCAATTCCGAAACCAAGGCCAAAGGCATTGTCGGGCGCAATTTTTCCCAACTGGTCATGAGTCATGAGTTCGACCGATTTGCGGCTTAGGAGCCGGACATCTCCGAGCTTTCCGCCGTCAAGCATCATCTGGCAAAAACGAGCATAGTCCATCGCGGTGGAGGTGAGACCGGCTCCTCCGGAGAAAAGCTTCTTCGCACCCTTGTAGGGATAGTCGGCGGAATATGTGAATGGTCCCTCGGTGATCGGGGTGTCGGGGAAACGGTTCAAGCCTTTGTCGGGATAGTAGGTGTAGGCGGTGGCAAGGCGGTCGAGTTTGTTGTCTGGTGGGTAGAAGGATGTGTCCTTCATTCCCAGTGGCTCGAAAATCCGGGTACGCAGGAATTCGTCGAAGGTCTTGCCGGAGACGACTTCGACAAGACGGCCGAGGACATCAACGCTCAAGCCGTATTCCCAGTGTTCGCCGGGGTTAAATAGAAGCGGAAGCTTGGCAAGGCGTTCGACGCTGTCGCCGATGGTTCCGTCGTAGGGAAGCATGCCGTGAGCAACGTTAGCCTCCTTGTACGTCGGACCCAAATCGAGATTCCAGTTGTAGGTGATACCGGAAGTGTGGCGCAACAGATCACGGATGGTGATTTCATGCGAAGCGGGAATGGTGTAGGACGCGCCGCCTGCGGGTTTCACCAGGATACTCGGGTTCTTAAATTCCGGAAGATATTTCGAGATGGGATCTTCCAGCCTGAAGCGGCCTTCCTCATACAGCATCATGACCGCGACGCTAGTGATGGGCTTGCTCATGGAGCAGATACGGAAGATAGTATCCGGCTGCATGGGCTTCGCGGCTTCGCGGTCCTGCATACCTTGCGCCTTGAACCATGCGATACGACCGTGACGAACGACAAGGGTGACGGCACCAGCAAGGCGCTTGTCATCAATGCTCTTTTGCACGGCGGTACTGATGCGTTCGAGGCGCTCGGCCGAAAGGCCGACGGTTTCAGGCTTTGCCGAGGGAAGATTCTGGGCAGAAGCGGCAATCGCCAGGAACAGCGTGCAAACGAGCATGAGCGGGTTGAATTTTCGAATCATGTGCAAAACACCTCCAAGAAGTCGTGGGTACCGTTTCACTTTTTCGAATCAATGCAGAACGACTTGCAGATTGCGTGCGCCATATAACCCGCTGCCGTAGCGAAGGCGCGGCCGTCGTAGTCCATCACGGCGGTCGAGGGATTGACTCCCTCGGTAAAGATTCCTCCATCCCACGCGCTGGCGCGAAGTATTTTGAGGGCCTGCTCGCGTCCGGCCTTCAGACCCAAATGGTCGGCGACGGTCCACACCGGGGAGAAGGGAAGACGATAACTTCCCGGCAAGCCATAAGGCTGGTCGAAGTAAGACCACTTGTAATTCTTCGAATGGAGCCACTCGTAAGTGCGAACAAAAACCGGATCGGATTCCGTCACAAAACCGGGCGCCGGCAATTTCATCAGCGAACCGGGGGGAACGTCGGCGAAGATGGGCGTGCTGCCATCGGTCGCGCTAACAAAGACCGCGCCGCTGGCGCCGGGAGCGCCGGCGGAAATGCTGTACTTCATAATGGCCGCGTGCAGCGACTCCGCGCGCTCCTTCAGTTCGCGTGCTTTGACGGGATCCATGAAGCGCTCCAGCATGGCGGAGAGGTCGAGCATGGTCCTCCACACCAGCACGTTATTGTAGGTGTTGAATTGCTGCTTTCTGTACTGGTCCTGCGCGTCTTGGAGGGTCCAGTAGAGGCCGGTCGCGGGATCGAGATGTTCGACGATGCGGTCGAAGAGTTTGATCAAGGCCTCGCGGTGCCGCGTGAAAAACGCATCTTCGTTCGTTCGCTGGATGTATTGGCCCATAGCGAGGATGGGCGCGGCCGCTTCGTCCAGCTCAAATCCGTCTTCGAGAATAACGCCGTCGATGAAACGACTGTGGGTGCCGGCATTGCGGAGTTGGGTGGTGAGGGCGTATTCCAGTGCGTCGCGAGCCCGTTGTCTGTCGGAGTCGAGCAGGCCGGGGAAACTCCAAAGCATGGCATCACGGTCCCAATAAGCGGCGGAGACGTAATAGCGCGGACTCCGCGAGGTGACACCGGCCAGTTGCTCGGTGTCGATAGCTCGGCCCCAGGCACATAAGGATGTGAAAAGAAAATTGCGATTCATGATCAGGTCGAGATCGGGCTGGCCCGTAGTGCGAGTGCGGGCGCGGCACCAGGCTGCGGTCTGCTCGACGATGGCATCGATGCCGCCGCGGTCGATCGAGTTATCAAGAACGTTAGCGGCTTGCGAAGCGCTGTACTCCTCCAACCCAACACCCAATACGAAACGTGCTTCCGCAGTCTCTCCGGGGGCGAGGAGGGCCACCTCACGCTGGGCATCGAGCGCGGGCGAGATCGACAGCGGCGGCGCGCTGACCTTTCCCTCAGAGCCGGGATAGTATATCGACCAGGCGAAATGGGTATCGGAAGTGACGAAGGTGAAGTCCTGCGCGGCCTTTTCCCATGGCGCGCCGACAATGGCGCGGTCCCCGCGGAGCACGACCGGAGTATAGGTGACTCGGCTCAGGGAGCCCCACGAAGCTTTCAGGCCCAGGCCCACGGGTACGGCCTTCGCCGAAAGGTTCGTAAGCCTCATGGAAATGAACGCGCCATGGGCGCCGGGCGGGGCGCAATACGTGATGGTCGCGTCCATGCCGTTGACGATGAGGTGGGCCACTGGGATCCAGTACTCGATCAGGTCCCACGCCGGATTCAGGAAAGACAGCCGCTTCCCATCGGCCATGAAATAGGGTTCGAGTGCAGGAGTGCTGCGCTCGCCATCGACCTGCAGCAGGCCCCGGTCGCGCATGGAGAGGACATTGAAGTTTGTCAGCGCGCCGTTGTCTGCGCGTATAGTCGGCAGCGAAATCCAATCGTTGCCGGTAGCGATCACGTCGTTAGGCCCGAGCGCAAGCGAAAAGTGTCGTGGTGCATCAGCGGCCCCAGCGCTTGGTGACAAAGCGCAGGCCAGAACAAGGGCGGCAATGATCCGAGACGTCCAGCGAGCGAGACTTGCTTGAGCGGAAGCGGCGATTCGCAGCGTTGGCATGATCCTCCGAGGGCGAAGCAGCTTCGTCTTGAGCAGTTTCAGCTTCCTATAGCTGGCGAACTAATACGAGCGACCATGCTTCGAGCTTTCGTTCGATGGTCAAGCGCCCGGCATCATCGGCATGGAGCAGCTCCGACTTCGTTGCCCATGCCGCTTTGCGTAGCGCTTCAGTTTGTTCCCGGGTTGGAGTGGCGGACTGACCGATTTCTTTCCACGCTTCGGTGGCATTTCCGTGTTTCTTGTCCAGAGTCTCGATCAGAACAGGAGCGTTGGGCGGCAATCCAGAAAAAAAGATCGACAGTGGTCTTGCGCTTCCGGTCGCAGCCAAGGCATCGGCTTCCGCGAGTGACCCTGTGCCCGGCAGAGCGTAAAGAACCTCAGTTGGATAGTTGTAAGCCAGCGCCACCAGATGTCCGGACTTGGTATCGCGGGTAACGATTGCGCCGTCCGTTTGGCGGAGCATTTCGTCACCGAGTGCATTCAAGAATCTATAGGCATGAAAAACCGGCTTGGGAATACCCTGGTAATTGATCATCCCGAAGCCGCCGTGGAACATCGTGTCCCCCGCCCCTTGCTCTTCGAATACATCGGTGAAAGTCCAGTAGGACAATGAGTCCACCAATCCGATTGAATCCAGGTTGCACTTCACGACAAAGGCGGCCGCGGGCAGGGAATCATGAGTATGATCGCGGCTCGAGGAGCTCGAACTCCACTCCGTCAAATGAATCTCCGCGTGGGGGAAGGGACTGGCATCCACCATTTTGCGGAGGAGTCGCAGATCGTCGCGTGTCGAATTGACTCCGCGATGCAAGCTCTGGCCGTGGACGGTGAAATCGGAAGGATAAGGGTGGGTCGAGAGGAAATCGACGGGCAGATCATTTTTCTGGCAATACGCGAAGAAATCTTCGATCCAGATCGGATGCCAGGGTAGGTTGAGCAGATCGGCGCCCGGCGTAGCCTCGGCTTTCTTGACTACGTCGTCCGGAACAAAAAAATTGCTGGTCGCGGGACCGCCAACGCGCAACTGCGGGTCCACCTGCTTGAGAGTCTGGGCTGTGATTTTATACAAATCGAAATACTGCGCCTGCGTACCGGTGAAAAAGCCGTTGTCGAGGTTCGGCTCGTTCCACACTTCAAAGTACCAGCTGCGGACTTCCTCCAGTCCATAGCGCTGAATGCAGTGGTCGGTGAAATGACGGACCAGTTCCGCCCACTTGTTGTAGTCCGATGGAGGAGTGCCATTTCCTTTCCACCAAAATCCCGTGCTGGCTTTTCGCGTGACCATGTCGGATGGCGAGAATCCGAGTTCAACAAATGGTCGCACGCCATTTTGCAGCATGCGGTCGAAGAGATCGTCGATGTATTGGAAGTTGTAAACGGGGACGCCTTTCTCTTCGTGGTATACGAACATGTCATCGTGAAAGAGTCCGTGGAATCTCACGTAGCGGAAGCCGCCATTCTCGACCGCCGTGTGCAACTGCTCTTGCCAACTGGCGCGAAGACCCTCGTTTGCTCGGCCGGCGCCAACGGTGGTGCTCCAGAAGTGTTTGAGAGGCTTGGCTGCATCTCGACTGTCCGCCTGGATTTGAATAGAAGACGAAGCCCTGTCAGCCGCCCAAGCCCTGCTGCCTCCCATGCTCAACAGGACGAGAGCGAGGCTCAGGGTGGGTGCCGAGGCGCGTCTCCACGCCGGTTGCGCAGGTCTCATGGTAAGAACATAGCTCACGAGGGCACGAACTTCTATAAGCAATGTGGTTGCCGATTCAAAGAAAAGAGTCAGCAGGCAAGGGCGGCAATTGAGAGAATCTTTCTGTTTTTGCGTTGTCGAGGGTCTCGCTGATGTCGCGCTATGGATTGGCTACGGTTGTATGATTCGGACAATATGGTAAGAACGAGCCGCATTCTGAGCATCATCATGGTAGCGATTTCTGTTATTCCGATGAAAGCGCAATCGTACCCACAGACTGATCTCTCCAATGGACTGTTGCGTGCAAAGGTTTATCTCCCCGACATGAAAAGGGGATATTACCGAGGGACGCGGTTCGACTGGTCGGGCGTAATTGCGAGTCTGGACTACAAAGGCCACAGTTACTTCGGACCGTTCTTCCAGAAGTTCAATCCTGATTTGCCAGATATTGAATTGGGGGAAGAGGTTGTTGCCGGAGCGAACGGCGCAGCCAGCGGACCGGTAGAGGAGTTCATGTCCCCGGACGGAACCTCGCTGGGATACCTTGACGCGAAGGGAGGAGACGGCTTTTGCAAAATCGGGGTCGGGATTCTGCAAAAGCCGCAGGAACCGAATTACAGTTCCTTCCAAAACTACAAGATACTGAGTTCCGGTACCTGGACAGTGCGGAGTGGCGGCGACTGGATTGAGTTCGTTCAGGAAGTCGATTGTGGGTCGGGATACAGCTATGTCTATCGCAAAACTGTACGTCTCGCAAGAAACAAGCCCGAGATGATTCTGGAACACAGGTTAACCAACACCGGACGAAAGGTGATCGAGACGAGCGTGTACGATCATAACTTTCTAGTGATGGATCAGCAGGCGCCGGGCCCTGATTTTGCCGTCACCTTTCCCTTCGTTCCCAAAGCAACAGCGAATCTCGATGGATTCGCCGAAATCCGCGGCCATCGCCTCGTGTTACTCAAGACATTGAAGAATGACGATGTTTTCTATAGCCCACTGGAGGGATTCAACGGGGGCGCGAAGGATTACAAAATCACGGTCGAGAATCATAAGACCGGGGCGGGCGTGCAAATCTCAGGCGATCAGCCCCTCGCGAAGATGGTGTTCTGGTCGATTCGAACGGTGTTGGCGCCAGAAGCATTCATCAGTATGAGGATTGAACCCGGCAGGTCGCACAAATGGAAATATCGATACCGGTTTTATACCGTCGCGCCAGAGTCTGGACGTTGACGAACTACTCTGCAAATGGAATCCGTATTCGGCGTTCACCCGTTCGTTGAAATTTCGTCCGGCGTGCCCGGGTTCATCAATGTGGAAGTTGGCGTCGCTCTTTTTCCGCTACTCTTGGGTCCAGCCGGATGGCGGTTGCGAACTCAGATCGCGCCTGGCTTTCGCGGCCAAGGTTATGGAGAGCGGTGGCGAACCGCAAATGAAATTCCGCCACGTTGGGAGCAGTGTTTACGGCCTCGGCATAGTGGGCCGCGGCTTCGTTCCATTTGTGCTGTGCTGAGAAGCCATCCCCTAAAGCCAATTCCGCCGCGCCATGCCTGCCGGTGCGGTTCAGTAAACTTGCAACCATCGAGTAATAGCGTTGCAGTTGATTGGGGTCAACAGCGGCAGCTGTAAGGTACTGTTCCAGGGCAAGCTCCGGCTGAGATTGCGCCTCAAATGCCTCGCCGAGCTTCACATGGGCGTCGGCGTAAGCGAAATCCATCTCCACAGCCTTTTGCAGGTGTGAAATCGCCATCCCGATTGACCCCTGCCGCAGTGAGAGTTCGCCGATTCGATAGTGGGCCTCGGGCAGGGACGGGTTGCTTTGCAATGCCTGTTCGTAGGCATCGGCAGCCTGATCATCCTTTCCTTGCGTGAACCACGCGTAACCGATGCCGACCAGCGCTTTGGCATCCTGCGGATTCCGATCGAGAACGGCCTGGTAGTGATTCAGAGCTTGCGCCGTGTCGCCTTGTACTATGAGGAGATCGGCGAGACCCAAGTGCGCGTTCCGCGAGTCCGGATCGGCTCGAAGAGCTTGCTGATACTGTTCGTTTGCCCCAGACTCGCCGGATTTAGCGAGTGCCTGCGCCAATGCCACGTGTGGCCACGACCGGTAAGGAAGGAGTGCCACAACCCTACGGAACTGCTCGACCGCTTCCGGAGCATGGCCAGTGTCTGCCAGGAGAATTCCGTACTGATTACGGAGCATCCAGTCGGCTTCCGCGCCTTGCAGAGCTTGTTCGTACATCAAACGCGAGGAGCTTACGATCTGGGGCGTTCCCTTGCCTAGCAGTTCCGTCATTTGCTGCTTAAGTCTGGCAATCTGTTCGTCGTGATTCAACTGGCTGGTGAAGGGCTTCTGCTGCAGCAGAGGGAGCAAATCTTTCGCAATCGCGCCTCGATCCCAGTCGGTGAAAGCCAGTCGACTTGCGCATTCTTCCTCGGAGATTGTGCTCTTAACAGAGCCGGATAGCAGAACGTCGATCTGCTCGCCGACTTTTTCCGCGAGAAGATAGTTGCCGCTGAAATTCAAGTGCACATGGTCATAGAAAAGTTCGGCACCAGGCGTGGCTTTCGAGGCGCTTGTCTGCGCAACTTCATCCATATCGACCAGCGAAACACCTTTTGTGCTTTCGGATGCCGCCACATCGCGAATGATCCGGTTGATTTGAGAATCGGCGCGAAACCGGAGCGCGTCATCGTCCCGAGCTTCAACATAGTGTTTCAAGGCGGATGAGTCATCCCGCAAACTCGAATAGCACCGGGCCAGCCTGAACTGGAGGTCGGCAAACTGATCATCGATCTTGGCCGCATTCCCGTAGGCAACGACTGCCGTGGCGAAATTGCGTTCTGACTCCGCATCTATGCCGCGTTGGTATTGTCCCTCCCACTGGCGACGCTGCTCCGCGGAGAGATTCGCGCGGTGCAGGGATGCAAATGGCGCGGCATCCTTCAAATTGGTGGCGAGCGTGGCGAGGACCACCCTGGCGCCTGCGCGGCTCGCAGCCTGGCACATATCGGTGAGATTCGACTGAAAATGCGAGTACACGCTTTGCAAACGCGGGTCGTAATGTGGCAATTGATTCTTGACGACCATTTCCATGCCCCGCCACTCGGTAGTCCTCTCTTTGGTCAAGCGAAGACGAAGGTTCTCGAGTAACTGTCCAAGCTTAGTAGACTTGATGAAGATGGTGGAGCGGATCGCCGTTAAACTTCCGGAGTAAGGTACAAACATTGTCCCGGGGCCGAATGGACCGAGTACCTCGTTGTGCCCGTCATAAATGACGAACAGGTCGGGTTGATGGTTGGCGGCCTCCTCCACGATCGGCAGGTCAACATTCGAATTGATGGCGGTCGTCGCGGTGTTGATGATCTCAAAATGTCTCTGCGGATATTTTGCTTTAAGAATCACCTCCAGAATTCGGGAAAAACCGTATGCGGGTGCGGGAAAACCGGCGGCTGCCGAGCTGCCGATCACGAAGATTCTGTATGTGCTGGAGTCTTTACGATCCGGTATCGTGTAGGAACTTGGAATCCTCAACAGTGCAGGCGGGAAAAATCGCAGCTCGAATTTCGAATTCTCGATGAAGAACGTTCGCCCGCTGGCTTCCTTCTTCAAGAAGCATGAACTCGGATATCCGTACCCGACGACGCGCAGGCCACCCTCGAGGAGCATCAGAAATATGCAGGGGGTCAGAAACGCCAAACAGGCTCGCACGGCCCATTTTTTCCAGCCGCGGATTGCCGGTTGGGCGGGACTGGCATCGTCCTCCTGGGCTTTGATGGTCCTGCCGTTGCCGGATTCGGGGATTGTTCCACGCTTGCGCTCGTTTGAAGACATGGTTACTCCGGTCTAGTACAAGGGATAGAGGAAAGGAGCCACGACCGACCCAACTACCACGAACAACGTCAACAAGAGAAGAACGACAACCAGCGGAACGATCCACCAAGTCTTGTTCTGACGGGCGAACCCGAATAGATCTCGCATCAGCGTCCAGACGTGTTTCAACATCGCGGTTGCTCCGGCGATTGCTCAATCGAGGACGTCAATGTTCCTCCGATCGCTCTTGTCTTGCCAGACGGGTTGTTGGGTTTTGTCCAACAGGAAACTTCCCAGCGCGAGATAGTCAATGCCGGTGCGCATGAAACAGCGGTAAGCATCTCGCGGCGTACAAACGATCGGCTCACCCCGCACGTTAAACGAAGTGTTGATGACGACACCACAGCCAGTGCGTTCCTCAAAGGCTTTGAGGAGGCTGTGAAACCTCGGCGCGACATCCTTGCTGACGGTCTGGACACGAGCCGAGTAATCGACATGAGTCACCGCGGGAATGTCAGAACGCAATTGATGCACACGTTCAGCAAGCGTACGCGCGGAATTGGGCTTAACCTCAATGCGTCGCGATGCTTTGATATTGGCCGTGAGGAGCATGTACGGAGAAGCGCGATCAAGCTCGAAATAGTCGCCGCAGCGTTCCTCAAGACATGCCGGAGCGAAGGGACGAAATGACTCTCGATACTTGATCTTCAAATTCATCCGGGACTGCATCTCCGGAGCCCGAGCGTCGCCGACGATCGACCGGGCTCCTAATGCACGAGGACCGTATTCCATGCGGCCAACGAAGATAGCGACAATTTTTCCGGCGTCGATGAGTTTGGCCAATTCCGCTGCCCACTCGTCCTCCCTCATTTCTCTGGCCGGATAGCCACTGGTTCGAAGAAAGGCGCGAATCTCTTCATCGCGATAGCAAGGCCCGAGGCATGCGCCCTTCATTGCGTCGGTGACACCATTTGCCACTCGTCCGTTCCCTTTCGCCTGGTACCAAGTCATCAGCGCAGCGCCGAGTGCTCCGCCTGCATCGCCGGCAGCGGGTTGAATCCATAAATCTTCGAAGGGGCCCTCCCGGAGCAGCCGCCCATTCGCCACGCAGTTCAGCGCGATACCTCCGGCCAGACATAAATTCTTTTCGCCTGTGATTTCGTGCGCGTGTCTGGCGATGCGCATTACCATGTCTTCCGTCACCTTCTGGATTGAGCATGCGAGGTTCATTTCTCGTTGCGTGATTTCCGACTCGGGCCGGCGAGGTGGGCCGTCCAGCAACCGATGCAGTTTGTCATTGGTCATGCACAGGCTGTCAAGAAATCCGAAGTACTCCATGTTGAGTCGAAACGACCCATCTGCTTTGCAACGCAGCAGGCGCTCATAAATCAGTTGCTCGTATTTCGGTTCACCATACGGTGCCAGTCCCATCAACTTATATTCGCCGGAATTCACTTTGAATCCGCACAGATGAGTAAACGCCGAATACAACAAACCCAGGGAATGCGGGAACCGAATCTCCTTCAAGATTTCGATACGATTATCGCGACCTCGTCCGATCGTCGTCGTTGCCCATTCTCCAACGCCGTCCATTGTAAGGATTGCGGCGCTCTGGAAGGGAGATGGGAAGAAGGCGCTGGCGGCGTGTGATTGATGATGCTGAAGAAATAGGATTTCTTTGGTTGGCTCCACGGACAAGTCCCGGAGAGCCCTTTCGATTTGAAGAGGAATCCAGAGCTTCTGTTTCATCCAGACTGGCATGGCAGCCACAAACGGTTTCAGACCTCGCGGAGCGACGGCCAGGTGGGTCGTGAGAATTCGGGAAAGTTTGGTTAGCGGTTTGTCGTAGAAAGCAACGACATCGCACCGGCACTTCGCATTCCCGGCAGCTTCCGACAAGCAATAGCGGATCGCATTGATGGGAAAGCTGGGATCGTGCTTGATCCTGGTGAACCGCTCTTCCTGAGCTGCGGCCAAAATATCCCCATCGTGGATCAGGGCGGCGGCGGCGTCATGATAAAAGGCGCTGATCCCCAGAATATTCATCGGTCAGTAGGGACGCCTGAGGTCTTCGCCGGCAGAGCTCGCGGAAACGGTGAGCCAGTCGCTGGATTGAGTGGATTGATCGGAAGGAAATTTCAGACGCAGGGGGTCTCGATGTCTCAGCGCAAGAAGCGCGTGCCCGGCCGAGAAGAAGACTAAATAGAAGGGTGCAAGAAGGAGCCAACTGATGGCGGAAGCCGCGAGAGACGATGCCTTACGATTCAGATTTTCAACGGCGTGAGACAGCGCAGGATACAGGCATCCGGAAATCAACAGGAGCAGGGCGATGGCGGAAATCACCGACCCAAGAAGCCGCCGATGCAGCACAATGGCAAGAACCGTGCCGACGCATAGCAGACAGACACCCTGAATTCGCAGGCTCATTTCAGTCCCGTCGGCTTGTGCGCGTCCACTGTAAACAGCGACTTCAACCTAACCGAAGGTATCCAAGCGGTGATTCGCCGCGAGGAGTTTAGCACAAGGCGGAGAACGGCGAGATCGATGGACACACAGGTGAAGGGCTTTGTCGGTTACGACTTCATGGAGAGGCTGCTTGGCTAGGCTGCGGAGAAAGTAAGAGTGTTATCGCGATTTGTCGCAGACGAACTCAAGCCGCGCATATATCCTCAAGTGGAAGATTCTGCGCGTGGGGCTCCAAACATCAGTGGCACAGTGGCCTTGCCGGAGTGAGGAATGGGGATAAGGGTCCTGACAGCTCTACTGTGGAGACGGACGATCCAGAGTTGCTGCATCGTTGCCATTCTTGACATTTCGTCGGTAGCTGCGGTTTCGCCGGGTTACACGGGCAAGATCTCATTCGATGTGTCACAAGTCGCCTTCAGCCGATATGGATCCTACCTGGCATTTTCTCATTTGCATGAAGGTCCAATGGGCGATGGCTTATACCTTCGATCTCTACACCGTGGCGTGCGTTCGGAAGTGTTGCGGGTGGATTTGATTGACGGCGGGAAAGTTTTGCGGTTTCGCGAGATGGCTACGCCAACTATTTTACGGTTGGAGGCAGACGAAGGGTTCATCGAAATCTGTATCAGCGAGCCCGGTCTAATAAGGCTGCGCGGCCGCGGTGTGGGCATTCGATTGTCCAAGCCGCCAGACGCGGCTGGATTTGCATTTCAGAGAGATCAAATACATTGGGAGTTCAACAGCGCGCAGCAAGATATACGTTTCATGCTGACGTCTTTGCAGGGGACCCTGCGAGTGGAGCGAGACTGGAACGGCACATTTGCCAAGATCATGACGGCCGAGTTTCTTCCTGTTGTTCCTGCGCAGCAGTTTGACGCGGCGATCGAAGAGTTCCAATCAGGTTGGCGCGAACGTCTCTATGCAGATTCATTCGAAGGCGCTGCGGCTGGTGTTGAGCGCGAGTACCAGCGTTGGTTGGCGACGATGCCGACGGTACCGGGGGAATTCCAAGCGACCGCCGAACTCGCTGCTTATGTCAACTGGTCTGCCGTGGTCGTCCCGGAAGGGAATCTAACGCGCCCCTCGATGCTGATGTCGAAGAACTGGATGAATGCTGTCTGGAGCTGGGATCACTGTTTTAACGCCATGGCACTGATGGCATCGGATCCAGATCTTGCATGGGATCAGTACATGCTCATGTTTGACAGGCAAAGTGCTGAGGGTGCTCTCCCCGACAGTCTGACCGATCGTCAAATCTACTGGGCATACACGAAGCCGCCGATTCATGGTTGGGCGCTGGCATGGATGATGAGACACAGTGATTCGGTTGATCGGAAGCGGCTGGCCGAGGTCTATTCTCCTCTTGCACGCTGGACTAAGTGGTACCTTCAATTCCGCTACGACGACCATGATGGTTTGCCGGAATACGATCACGGCAATGATTCCGGATGGGACAACTCAACCGTCTTTCGGGATCGCCCCGCGATCGAAACGCCAGATCTTGCGGCCTTGCTTGTTCTGCAGATGCAGACGCTATCGACTGTCGCAGGCCGGCTGGGGTTAGTGCGCGAGAGCGAAGAATGGAAACGTCAGGCTGACGATCTACTCAGACGGCTTGTGTCGGCCTTTTGGCGTGGCAATCATTTTGTTGCGTTGGGATCTTTCGATGATTCCATCGTCGAATCGGACAGTCTGTTGCTCTACCTTCCCATCGTCCTGGGAAAGCAGCTTCCGGAATCCGTGCGGTTGAAGTTGATCGCCGACTTGAAGCAACCCGGGCAGTTTTTGACGGCGAACGGGTTGGCTACCGAAAGACTGAGCAGCCGGTATTACGAATCTGACGGATATTGGCGCGGGCCGATCTGGGCTCCTGCGACGCTGATGGTCGTGGATGGCCTCGAATCGTCTGGAGAGAATGAGTTCGCTCGAGAACTCAAGCTGCGATTCTGCCGAATGGCGGCCAGGAGCGGCTTGACCGAAAATTATGATGCCGTTTCGGGACGCGGGTTACGCGACGGCGCCTACACCTGGACGGCAAGCGTCTTCTTGATTATTGCTCATGAACTCCCGCATTGAAGCCGCTCCCACGGTTGCATGCGCTTTGCCGCCGAACAATCATGAGACATTTGCGGGAGGAGTGCTGGCTCAGTCAACAGGCATGGGCAGGATGCGATCCTTTTATCAGAAACTTTTCCGTGATTCTTACAGATTCGCACCTAATCTGGAAATACTATTCGACAATGACATGAGGTTCCGAGTGTTTCAGACCTCTACTCGTGTCATCCGGTCGAAACCGAGACGTTGCTCCGGAGGAGCCTAATGAAGCTTCAGCGTGCGCTCTTAATTGTTCTTCTTGCGTCACTTTGCTTGTCAGCCACTTCCCTACTTGCCCAAGAGGGAACGGGGGGCATCACAGGTCTGGTAAGCGATCCCCAGGGAGCTGTGGTCGCGGGTGCGCAAGTAGCCGCCACCAATGTTGACACCCAGGTACGGACGGCAACAGTTACGAACTCCGCCGGAGTTTATGAATTGCTGAATCTCATCCCCGGGACCTATTCGGTGGAAGTGTCCGCTCCCAACTTCAAGAAAACTCTTCGGGCAAACATTCTGGTGCAGGTCGCGGACCATATCGGGCTGAGCTTCAAGCTGGAAGTCGGAAGCTTCAACGAGACGGTGACGGTGACGACTCAGGCGCCGCAGTTACGCACCGAAGATGCGCAGACTGGCGAAGTGGTGGCGGAAAGCATGATCCAGACCTTGCCGCAGTTGAATCGAGATCCCCTGCAGTTGTTGACTCTGGCGGGGAACGTGCAAGGCAGCGGGCAAGAAGCCGGCTGGAACCTGGGGCTAAACGGCGGGATTTTCAGCGGTCCGGCCGACACCCGCATCAATGGCGGAAGAACGGCGGGCGTTGAATACCTTGTGGACGGTGTTCCGGCCACCGGCGGTTTCATTCACAATGTGGTGAACGCGAGCCCGACGGAGGAAGACGTTCAGGAATTCAAAGTCATCACCAACGGAATTTCTTCAGAATATGGGCGACTCTCGGGCGGCGTGGTGGAGGTATCGACCAAGTCCGGCACGAACGCCATCCACGGACAATTGTTCGAATATCACCAAGACGCATTTTTGAATGCCAACAGCTGGGGCAATGACAACCAATGCGCCGATGGGATCAAGGGTGCCTGCTCCAAGTCGAACTTTCGCCAGAATGATTTCGGTTTCGCGGTGGGTGGGCCCGTATTAATACCGCATCTCTATAACGGCAAGAGCAAGACATTCTGGTTTGCGAACGCCGAGTGGAAGCACTATAGTGCGTCGGGCAACTCGAACATTGGGGATACGATTACGGACTACGAGCGCAACACCATTCCTGATCCGTTCAACGGTGGTACAGTCAAGACCCCGACCCTATGCCCATCCGGAACAGTTGCTGGGATCCCCAATCCCTCCGGCAACTGCGCGGACTTAACCGATATTGGAGTAGGTCTAAACGACCCTAATTATCCATGGGTGCAACTGGGCGATCCTTGGGCGCCAATCGATTCAAATGGAAACAGGACTCCCTCCGGCGGGGACGCCCGGCATATCCCCTTAAGCGAGGTTAATTCCGCAATCGAGCGCTACGTCTCATTGATGCCTCACGCGAACATTACTCCCTTGTACGGTCCAATTGGCGGCAACTATCAGTACCGGACCCCCTCCAGCACCAAGACGGTATCATGGGACGTTCGAATGGACCACGTCATCGATGACAAGCAACGCATCTATGGCCGGTTTGCCTATAACAGTCAAACCCAACTTACAGCCCCTTCCTATCCGAATTTTGCATCTTATGGAACGGAACTGCATGGCGGCTTTGGAGCATCTCTACATTACGACTATACAATTTCTCCCACGCTGGTCTTAGACTTGACTGCTGGCGGCAACTATAGCCCATCAAGTTTCGGCAGCTTCGTCTCAGGCAATGCAGCCAGCACGGCGAGTTGGGGCTTTGGCCCGAGCATTACGGATCTGGTCGGAAACACTCTCCTGAGCATTGGTCAGGTTCGTGGGACCGATGCTGAAGTCACCGGGAATACGATCGGAAGCGGCAACCTCAATGGACCGCAGACCACTTCGCTCGCCACGACAAATTTTTCGTATTCCGCGTCGCTCACAAAGATCCTGAATCGCCATACTTTAAAGTTCGGTTATGATGCGCGGCGGTACTATGACAACTTCACACAGGCGGCCGGTTCAAGCCCGGCGGGCGATGGTTTCTTCATCACGGGGGCCGGAAGTTTCCTCAATGTCGCCGATGACGGAAATATCTGGGGAAGTTCCCAGGACGACGCCAATAACATGGGAACGTTCCTGTGGGGACTGGACTCATGGAGCCACGCCACGGCAGCCACGTCGCGGGCCATGGCTACGAACTACTACGCTTCGTATCTGCAAGACAATTACAAGGTGAACAAGAAGCTTACCGTCAACCTGGGCGTGCGTTGGGAGATGCAAACGCCGGTTACCGAACGTCATAACAATCTCACTGTCTGGGATCCGCTGGCCCCGGCTCCGTTTACTATTAACCCGGGCTACAGTTTCAATCAGGCGCTCTTGAATGCCGGGCTTACTCCGGCCCAGGCCAATCAAGTCCAGATTCCCGAATGGGCAGCAAACGGCGCGTTTGACCCGGGGGCGATCGTTTTCGTAGGCTCGCCGGAACACCGTGCGCGAACGGCTACCGGTTATCATCCGTGGAACTTCTCGCCAAGATTGGGTTTTGCATATGAGGCGATGCGAGACACGGTGGTGCGAGGGTCCTTCGGGATCTTCTACCTTCCGATCGGAAACAACATCACCAACTACGGCGATACTCCGAATGTGGCTTACGCCACCACGTCGAGTACGGAGTTCGGCAACAATGCCATCAACTATCAACAGGGGTTAGGATTTCAGACCATTACCAATCCCTACCCCTTACCCGGCATTGAGACGGCCGTATTCGGCCACAACAGCCATGTCGCCAATCTGCAAACGGCCTCGTTTGGCAGCGGTTCCGGTGGCGTCCTCATGACCTCGCATATGCCGCACGAGTTTGACTGGAGCCTGGGAGTGCAGCGTCAACTGCCCCACAACTGGCTGGTCGAACTGACCTACAATGGTAATCACAGCAGTGATCTTCTGGGCCTCGAGTATCCCAGTCGGTTCCCGAAAGGCCTGTACAGCGGCGGTCCGAGCGGCGCCAACTGGAACCTATACTCGCTCAGTGCAGCCAATCCGATTTACGTAGGGTCTCCTACTGCGGGCCAGATTCCCGCGGGAGGCTTCACTGGAGGGGCTACGGTGCCTCTGGCGTCCCTGGAGTATGAGTACCCCTATTTCGGTCCGGTTAACATAGAGGACGCAAACATCGGCACGTCGAACTTCAACGCCGCCAATCTGCGAGTTCAGAAGCGGTTTTCGGATGGGCTTCAGCTTCTCTTTAACTACACCTATTCGAAGGCTCTGGACGATGTGGGCGGTGAAAATCAAGTCGCGGTCCCGAGTCAGGCAGGACAAGGCAGTCTCGGTAAGACATTCCAGTCGGTGAATACAATCAGCAGCGTTTACGGTCTGGCTGCCGGGGATGAGACCCACCGTATCATCTTTTTCTATAACTATCAGTTACCGTTTGGCCACGGCCGGCGGTGGATGAATTCTCCGCGAGATGTGGCCGGGTCGGTACTAGAAGCTGTGGCTGGAGGCTGGGAGTTCTCAGGCACGACGGGTTGGCACAGTGGTCAGCCGGCGACGGTCAGCTTCAATAACACAAATGTAGACCAAAACATCGATGTTTATTATACGACCGGTAATTTGGCTTCGGGCGAGACGCTGCAGGATATCAAAGGTTCGGGGTATGGTAACCTCAGGTCAACCCTCTGCGCTCTGCCCTGCTCCTCCAACATTCCCGCTGGCCACCCGGCGGCTCTCAATTTTAGTGCACTGGCTAACGGCGGAAATGCCCAAAGCTTCACTTATGGTGCCGTGCCGCCGACGATGACATTCATCCGGCAGCCCGGAGACTTTACGACGGATATGTCGATTTTGAAGAGGTTCGCGGTGCTGAGTAAAGACGGGGGCCGCTATTTTGAACTTCGACTGGAAGGTCAGAATATATTTAATCATCCAGGGTTGGGCAATTACGATACCTTGGCGACCGACACAAATTTTGGATTGATTAACAGTACCGCAAACGTCGAGCGGCATATTCAGATTTCCGGACGGTTCGTCTTTTGACAGAGTGCTTTGACTGACTTAGGGAGCGGTTTTGCCCGCTCCCTTTCTTTTTGCGACAATCCCAGGAATGAAGCGTGGCGGGCTAACTTCTTCTAAGAATGCGGTTGTTTTGATCTTGGCGGGGGTTCTGCTGCCGTGCGAGTGGTTGCTGGCGCAAAGGCCGGACGAGCGCACACCGCATCGTGCCGTGGATCATCTCCAACAAGGGGTGCGGCTGGCGCGAAGCAAGAAGTGGATGGAGGCGGAACGAGAGTTTCGCATCGCTCACTTGCAGGATCCCAACTCTACGGATGCCGAGATGGGGCACGCGGAAGCGTTGGTGAAGATCGGGCAGCCCTTCGACGCAGCGTTGGAACTGCAGAGCTTCGTGCGCGACCATCCTGACGCAGCGCGCGCCCATGAAATGTACGCGGTGGTCACCCTGAGTACGAGCAACGACTTCCTCCTGGCGCAAAGCGAAATGGAGCAGTGCGTCAAGCTGACGCCGAATAATGGTATGGCCTGGAAGTCGCTGGGCGACATCTATCTGGACCACACGACTCCTCAGGACGCCATTGAGGCCTACAAGAAGGCATCGCGATTACTTCCGCAAGACCCGTTGGTAGTCGCCTCTCTAGCAAATGCTTATTCGCAGGCGGGTGATAATCACGCCGCGGAAGCAGTGTTCGCCAGGGCTATAAAAATGACCGAGCCGGTGCCGAATACTCCAGAAGCTGGAAGGAACCGGGCGGGAGTGCAGTACATGTATGGGCGATACCTGCTCGGCCAAGGCCGTCCGAAGGAGAGTATCGAGGCTACAACTCGCGCATTGTCGTATAACCCTGGTTCTGCTGTGGCCCTCTACAATCGCGCGCGCGCGTACCTGGCAATCGAGGATTATCAACACGCCGAGGCTGACGCGCTCCACGCCTTCGAACTTGGGCCTCATGACAAACAGGGACCTTTGCTACTCATCGATATCTATCGCAAACAGCACGATTCGGAGAAGACCCAGAAGTATGCGGAACTGGCGCAGAAGTTGGTGGACGAGGAGCAAGAGAGGTCTTCGTTCGGTCGCGAAGTGCGACGGCTGCTAGGGCTTGCGGAAAGCGCTCTGCGCCAAGGGAACTTCAAGGACTCGATTGGGCCGTATGAAGACTTAATCAAGAAGGCTCCAAGGTTTTATGAAGCGTACTTTGGCTTAGGGATGAGTTACAGCCAGACGGGCCGAGTTTCCGACGCGGAGGCCGCCTTTCGGAAGTACCTGTCATTCCAGCCGGTATCGGGAGACGGACATGCGGCTCTCGGAGTGCTCTTGCTGCAGATGGATCGAGGCCCGGAGGCAGTGCCGGAGTTGAAGCAGGCACTTCAAATCGATCCCTCGCTCGATGAGGCTAGAAAGGCTTTGGCGAGCGAATACTTGCGTGAATCCAAGCCGGAGGAAGCTTTGCGCGTATTGCGCACGGCCAGAAATACTAATACTAAGGACCCACAATTGATCGTGATGCTGGCTGGCATTCTCCTGCAAAAGGGTGAGAAGGCGGAAGCGCAGCGGGAACTTCGACGTGCTCTCGCCATCCAGCCTGACGATCAGGATGCTTTGAGGCTAGAGCGGGAAATTCTCGGCACGAGCGCTGCCCCTAAGTAGGGAGCGAAGTGTACGCCCACCCTGTTTGGGCCGATCGAGTTTAGTTCACACAGGAAATACTGGAGGTGTTCGTTGAGAATCGTGTACTCGTGTGCGTGCCATCGGTCGAAGATTCGGCGCAGAACAGTAATCGCAATATGGAGCCTGGTCTGTTCCCTGTCGCTGACTACGCTTTGTTTTGCGCAAATGAAGACCGGGTCTGAGATGCCAGGATACGCGGAAGCATTTCGGCTAGAGAAAACGCAACAGGCATCGGGTTACAGGGTCGAAGAAATTGAGGTACAAGCCGGAGCGAGCACGATGGTCAACGTTCTATGGCCGGGTGAGAATCTAAGTATCACTCTGCATTTTGTGAACGAAACGCAATCGGAGTTAAGGGCGCACGGCAAAGTTGAGATTGTGAGCTACGGAACCAGCGTTCCGCCGGGAGATGTTTGGGTGCCGCATGTGTTCAAGATTGCAGACGAAGGCTCGATCCCGATCGACATCGACTTGCCTGCATCGGGATCGCAGGACATCAGCATTCAACCGCGCATCCCCGAGCGCTTCGGGGGATATGCACTGATTGCGGATTTTGAAGGTCACGGACGGTCTTTTGCCGCGACGGTGGTTCGCACGCTGCGTCCCGATCAGGGCAGAGTGCAGTTTCCCACTTATGCTCTGGATATGACGTGGGACGAATTTATGAACGAGGGCATTTTCGTCCTGTTCGAGAAGCTGGGGGTGAAAGGCGCGCGCATGGGTGGACCGTACCAGCTTAAGTCCGAGCGGGAGTACGAGCCAGCCGCGTCTCGACTGGATCGCTACATGAGCTGGGCCCAAAAACACAATGTGACCGTGATGTTGACACTGGGCGACGGCGACGGATGGGGAGACCAACCACTCGGCCGGCCGCGTCCCTGGCTCGATGGCGAGAACCGCATGCAGGATACCAAGGATGATCGAGCCTGGCTGCCAGCCTACGACGACGATTTTCAGCAGTGGGTGCAGCAAGTCGCGTCACGATATGGTTGGCCGAAAGGCAATCTCAACGCAGTCGAACTTTGGAATGAACCGTGGGAGAGTATTTCCATCTCCGGGTGGGGGGCGGATATTCCACGGTATCGAGAGATATTCACGCATATGGCCGAGGGAGTTGAGGCGGCGCGAAAGGAAGCAGGAGTCGAAGTACTGATCGGTGGCACGTGCTCTTCCTCGAATGCGCGAGACAAGCTTTTTTCGGACGGCTCCGACCACTTCTTGAAATGGCTGGATTTTGCGAGTATTCATTACCAGGCTCTGGCCGCTGATCCGTCGCTGGTCCCGGAATGGATGAATCGCAAAGCGCCGTCTGGCCCGGTTCGAGTGTGGGACACCGAAAGTTGGATCGCGAACTCCGAGGATCGCGTCGCTGGAGTAATCGCTTCGATGCGTGCCCAGGGACAGAGTCGGACAGCGGGGATCTTCGATGGGAACGTCTACCAAAGCAAGAACATAAAGTTAGGGAATCGAACGTATCCCATCGTTCAGGCCTGGTCTCCGGCGGCCGCTGTCGCCGCGACGCAGAAATTCATTGGACAACGGCCATTCCGCAAGCTGCTCTTTCGAAACGGCCTCCCCTGGGTGTTCGTCTTTGATGGTTTAGCAAGCGAAGCGAGCGTAAACATTAACTCCGATGACGGAACCGTCGTGGTCGTTGGCGACATGCGAACGATCTACGATCCGGATCGAACGCTTTTCCGCTCGATTGAATTGAGTTCGGATGCACATCTTACGATTCCCGCTTCCGGCGATTTGTTCGAACTCTATGATTTCTACGGCAATCCGGTCCCGACGAAAACTGGGGAGATTACTGTTCCGTTGAATGGCCGGGGCTACTTCTTACGGAGCAACGGCACGCCCGGTTCGTTTGAGAAACTGCTGGCGGCCATCAATACGGCGCGAACGGATGGATACAGCCCGGTTGAAATTGTCGCCCATGATCTGACTGGTCCCATCGAACACCATCCGGCGCTGAAACTAAGTCTCACAAACGTGTTAAACCGTAAAGTCAGTGGAATACTGACAGCCCAGTTGGGAAGTCTAGTTCTCCGCCCTGCAAATGTGGCCGCCACATTGGAGCCAAATGAAACTCGGAATTTCACTTTTACGGTTGCCGGAGGCGAGACGGTAGCTGACAACCTCTACCACCTTGCTGCGGCATTTTCTGGAAAAGATGGGAAGTCAGTTCGGGAAGAAGACCTGCGGGTGAACTACATCGTGCGACGCAGCATTAAGGTGGACGGTGATCTTAGCGATTGGGAGGGTGTGCCGCCTCAAATTGTGCCTGGGGTTACGCTCGGTCCAAACCTGACGGAAGAAGCGTGGTTGCCCTTTAAGGACTTTGGAACATCGGTACCCAATGGCCTGGCCACGACCTATCTTGCATACGACAGCGACTATTTCTATTTTGCCGCCAAAATCGCGGATAGCACTGCCGATGCCGGTATGGTTCGATTCGCGAGCCGGGATGACGATTCCTACTTTTATCCTGACCAAGTGACAGGACGAGACGGTCAAACTCTGAGATGGCCCGCCGGAGTGCGGCACTATTCTTACAAGAAGAACTTCGATATCCCCTCCGGGAGTGGCGAGCACGACAATGTGTTGCTCGCCTTCAACGTTCTCGACCGCAAACCCTGGCTTTCGAACCCTCCAGGCGTCATGCCGCACTTCATTACCTATTGGGATACGGATTATGAGTTCGCATTGAACCCGGTATCGGACCAATATGGCGGCGGCACTGAAATGTGGCGCCTTCTGGCGCCGGGTATGCCGCGCAAGCATTTCTTTCCACGGCAACCGAAATCGGCGATTGACGGAGGGGCGGTCGCTAATGCCAAGCTCGTCATGCGGCGCGAGGGAAAAACTCGCGTCGTTGAAGCCGCCATACCCTGGGCCGAGATTCCGGAAGTACGCAGACGAATTCGAGCTGGTCAAACGATAAAGTTTTCGTGCCGCATCAACGACAATCAGGGACCCGCTCACGAACTGGCTGCTGGTCGCAGCGTATCCAAATCCAACAGTGTGACGTTCCATGACGACTGGCAGGAACATTGGGCTAACGAACTGGAATTTGGCGCGGAGAAGTGAGCGTTGAGGCTGGAGTCGCTCTACTTCCTTGGCGGCTCGCGCACGGTGAGGATTTGGTCGGCGGCGACGCCATGGAGGACTTGCTTGATTCCGCTGGGCCATTGCACCTCAAGCTGATCTACCCTGGTCGCCGCGCCCAGACCGAAATGCACGCGTTTATCACTGGAAGACCCGTAGCCGACGCTAGTCGTCGCGTGATTGTATTGAACGCCTTCGGCGGTAATAACTTTGATCCGCGATCCGAGTCCGTCACGATTGCTTACCGATCCGACTAAATTGATGAGCAGCCAATGATTGGAGTTCGCCGAACGGTTGATCAGGATTTCGGGCTGACTGTTCAGACAGTTGGTGACGATATCAATTCGTCCGTCATTATTAAGGTCTCCGAAGGCCGCTCCTCGATGGGCTGCGGGTACGCCGAAACTTGGACCTGCTGCTTTGCCGACGTCCGTGAAGGTTCCGTCGCGGTTGTTTCTGAGCAAACTGTTTGGCAGTGGATAAGGTGTGTGGCTCACTGCGTCAGAGTTGTCTAGAATCGCGGCATTTGCCGTAAACACATCTTTCCATCCATCGTTATCAAAATCAAAAATGCCCGTTCCCCAAGCGGTGAGATGGTGCGTGGCTAGCCCGATGTTGGATGTAATCGTTGCGTATTCGAATTCGCCCTTACCCCTGTTCACAAAAAATGGGAAATTGTCGTTGTACATCGCAGTCTCGAAGATGTCGGGCAGGCCGTCATTGTCGATGTCTCGAAAATCAACGCCCATGCCCGCGACGCTTCTGCCGTTCTCCGGATAGGCGACGCCGCTGAGTAGCCCAACTTCCGTGAAAGTACCGTTCCCGTTGTTGTGAAACAGGAAGTTGCGGAAGGTGTCGTTGGCTACGAAGACGTCGACGAATCCGTCGCCATCATAATCCGCGAAGGCGACGCCCATCCCTTTCCCCACGTGTTTGAAAATCCCGGACGTCTCGGAGACATCGGTGAAAGTTCCGTCGCCGTTGTTGTGAAACAGCAGGCTGGGCAGCCCTGCATAGCTGTCCGGCGAACAATATGCGTGAACGCCATTGGAGACACAAGTGGGCTCGGTGCTGACCGACCACTTGAAGTAATTGATGATGATCAGATCAAGATGGCCGTCATTGTCGTAGTCAAACCATCCAGCCGCCGCGGAAAAAGCGTTCGCCAGTTCAGGATGGCCGCGGGTGAGCCCAGCGCGGATTGTGACGTCGGTAAACGTGCCATCTCCGTTATTGTGGAATAGTTGGTAGCCATTGGCACCCGTAACCAGAAGATCCTGATAGCCATCGTTGTCGTAGTCGGCGACAGCAACGCCGATCGCATAGCGGGACCCCGCGACGCCTGCTTTTTCGGTGACATCGGTGAAGGTTCCATCGCCGTTATTGCGGTAGAGACGGTTGTGGAACTTGGGGTCCGTCTTGTTCAGGTCGGGCAAGTGCGCGCCATTGGTGAAGTAGATATCGAGAAGGCCGTCATTGTTATAGTCAAGAACTCCGACTCCCCCGGCCATCGTTTCCGGCTGATACTTTTGGGGCTGCGTGCTGTTGTCGAGAATGAACTGAATGCGCGAGGACCCGATGACGTTTTCGAAGGCAATCGTCGATTTGGAGATGGTGGCTTTCGGGTCGCGAGCCAGAGAAGTCAACGCCGGGCCAGGACAACCCGCGGCCATCCATCCGAGGGCTGCAGCCGACTTCAAGAATTCGCGGCGACGCATTCTCCAATTGGGCATATTCAGTGGGCCGCCGGTGGCGTAGTCACGGACACAGCCTCTTTGCCGAGAGGTTCTTCGATCCGGGCGATCTTGTCGACCCCTGTCGGACCCAGGGTCTGAACGATGCCGCTGGGCCAGCGAATCTCAACGCTCTTGATGGACTTCTCCGCGCCCAGTCCGAAGTGGACACGGCGGTCGCTGGAAGACATGAAGCCGACGCTAGTGGTTGCATGATTGTAGAGGGCGCGGCCGTTGGCCGTAACGACTTTGATGCGCGCTCCGATGCCGTCCCGGTTGCTGCGATGACCTCGCAGGTCGAACATGATCCAGTGATTCCCGTTCAGCGCGTTATTCATCAGGATGCGGGGTTTCTCCCCGAGAGACGTCACCACGATGTCCAGGAACCCGTCGTTATTTAAGTCTCCGAAAGCGGAGCCTCGTTGATATCCCTGGATGGCAAAGGCAGGTCCCATCTGCTCGCTGACATCCACAAAGGATTTGCCCTCAATGTTTCGGAACATCGTGTCATGCTGCTTGGCGTTCGGGGCGAAATTGTCGACATCGCCATTGGCAGAGTACAGATCCTTCCACCCATCGTTGTCGTAATCGATAAACCCCATACTCCATCCGGAAAAAGGCAGACTCAGGGCTTGTAAATGGGTCTGTCGAGTCACATCGTCAAAGGAGTGCCCGCCGGCGTTTCGGAAAAGCCCGAAGACCTGTCCCGCCAGGTCGTTGTAGACGATATCGACCATGCCATCGTTATCGAAGTCCTTGGCGTCGCTGCCCATACCGGAAACCGTGGCTCCCAGTTCGTTAAAGGCGACACCGTAGAGCAGACCTTGCTCCTTGAAAGTGCCGTCCCCTTGATTGATGAACAGGAAATTTCGCTCGGTGTCGTTGGCGATGAAAATATCCATTAATCCGTCTCCGTTATAGTCGGCGATGGAAATTCCCATGCCTTTGCCCAGCGCGCGTCCTATCCCGGAACTATCGGTCACATCCTGGAACCGTCCGTGCCCCAGATTATGGTAGAGCCTCTGAGCCACGCTCTTGTAATTCATGGGAGCACAGTAGATCTCCTTGTTCCCCATCTGGCAGCGGCGGTCGTTCGCTGGCGTCCATTCTGTGTAAGTGGAAACGATCAGATCCAGCAAGCCATCGTTGTCGTAGTCAAACCAAGCGGCGCCGATACTCAAGACATTCGCCGGTTTGTGGTCGAGCCCCGAACCTTCCGTCACGTCGGTGAACGTTCCGTCACCGTTGTTGTGATAAAGAGCGTCTCGGCCAGCGTTGCAGATGAACAGATCTTCGTTGCCGTCGTTGTCATAGTCCGCAGCCGCGACACCCATGCTGTACCCAAGATTGGCCCCGGTCAGTCCGGCCTTCTCGGTGACGTCCTCAAAGGTGCCGTCCCCTTTGTTGCGGAGCAGGCAACTGTAGTAGGAACGGTCCGTCTTTGCCACTTCGGGTAGTTTCGCGCCGTTGGTGAAAAAAATGTCCATCTTGCCGTCATTGTCATAATCGAAAATAGCAACGCCGCCGCAAATCGGTTGGAGAAAGTACTTCCGAACACTGATGTTGTTGTTCGTCCAGTAGGCAAAATTCGACCGTCCGGCAATGTCGGTAAACCAAGGCTTGGCGAGTTGCTTTTGAGTGGAATTCCCGGACGACTGAGGCCCGGACTGCCATCCCAACAAAAGCACGCTCAACGCCAGCAACGCGCCGTGAAGAGTTTTAGAAGCAGTCATTCGTGACGGTCGCAATCTGGCGGTTTTTCCCGCAGCAAACTTGGCAAGGCCTATGCGTCCTGCAGAATCTTCCGGTATTCCCGTGGCGTCACTTGAATGAGCCTGCGGAACACAAGCCCGAAGTAGCTCTGATCGCAGAACCCAACATCCCGGCTAACTTCGGAGATTGGCTTGTCAGTCGATGCCAGTAAGACTTGAGCCTTGGCAATTCGGAAATGATTCAGATAGGTATCGAAAGAATGGCCAGTCACTTGTTTGAACAAGCGCATTAAATGAGCTTTGCTCATCCCCACAAGATCAGTGGCCTTAGACAGAGAGATCGGCTCAGCATAGTGCACTTCGAGGTAATCAAAGAGGGGACGAAGGCGATCGAAGGCCTTCCGCCGGCGATCAAAAACGCCGGCTAGCGCAAGATGGCTCTCGTAGTGATTAATGAGCAGCACGAGAATCATGGTCAAGTAGGTTCGAGCAGCAAGCCGCCTGTAATTCGTAATCGCGGGCAACTGCGCTTGGATCTTCTTGATGAGTTCAAACACCTGCAACGGGATGCCGGTGCGGCGCGAAATGACGTGCGGGAAATCCGAGTCCTGCAGCAGGAATGGCATCAAGTACTGGACGTCCTCACCGGTAGCTTCCGTCCCACGAAGAATGTCGGGCAGGAAATAAAAAACCACCGCCTTGAAGGGCCGCACCAGAACTTCGCTCAAACGATGATAGATGGAGCCATTGATGACGATGAGATCATTTTCTTCGGCGAGAACTTGACGGCCCTCGAACTGGTAAAGAGCTTTTCCAGAATACACATACAGCAGCTCAAAATACTCATGTCGGGTGAGTGGCCGGTCAGGATCCGTCTCGAAGGTTAATGAGCGACAGTCGATTGGGAAGGCAGGATCAAACGGCCAGATGTGCGAACCGTCGTCTTTGATTTGTGCTTTAACGAGTGAGCGGTCGTTTTCCCAACGCAATGTCTGGTTTGCTGGATTCCCTGGGCAGGATGTGGATGCCATGGAAGGCTCCTCGCCTGGATTCTTGCTCAATGGTCAGGCATAGTCTTTTAACACGAAAACGAGTGCTGCTTCAAGTGGCATTTCCAATGACAGTGAGGTTCGTTTCGGGAAACTCCATCGGGCATAACTATCACATATGAAATGACATATATGGTTTTACAGAGCTCGCGGAAAACTGCTGTTCCGAGGAACGTTTTGGATGTGGGTCGAGGCAACGCAGGTGGAAAATGCTGGTTTTATTAGAAACCAAGAGTCGACTTGTTAGAGAGGAGGAGAGATTCCAGAAGGGACCCATAGCGCGAATCCGCGTTCTGCCCTGGGACTTAAGAGACTTAGTGGGCGTCCGGCAGAACGGATATGGATTCGAAAGATAGGTTGGGAGAAGCACAAGAGAAGGAGAGTTTGCTGGACTGCCCCGATTGCGAGGGTTCGACCTCGATGGTGATGATGCCGATGTCATCGTCTGGACCCGTAGGCGGGAACAGGATGTTTGTCGGAAGCTGCCCATCTACACTCAACTGGCCGATGACGGGAATCTCGCCTGGATTGAGGTAGCGAATTCGGACAAAACTCGATTGGTGGATGGGTTGAACTAGAAAGGTGAGTGATCCTTCTCCGCCCACTTTCACGCTTCTGCCGCTTCGACAGGAGTTACAGGGCTGCGGGGTAGCGGCTGCGGCCAACTGGTTAGTGGGGGCCGCGGCTTCGTAGGGCATTGGAATGGCGTCAGTGCCACGAACGATCAAGAGGGTGGCGTCGCCAGCCGGGACCGTGAGCGTGTAAGTAGACGAGTATGACCGCAATTCCCGGCCAGACCAGACATCCTTCACCGTGGCGGGCAGGGTCGAGTCAAGGCCAATTGCATTCCAGCGCACGGAAATGGGAGCCGGGGTTGCAGTTCGGTTCAGCAACAAGACGGCGTGCGCGCCAGCGGTTGACAAAGGTTTCGTCCACACTTGAATGCCTGGTTGGGGTTCGTCGACCTTGATCGCCTGAAGACCGAGGGAGTCGTGGTCCACGGCCAGAACGTCGGGGTTCACGAGAATCGCGCGGGTCGACTCCGTGAGGGTTCTTAGATCCGCTCCCACAATGAGGGGAGCACCAGACATGGCCCAGAGGCTCATGTGTGCGCGATTCTGGGCGTCCGATAATCCTGGCATCCCAACGACCATCATGTCTAGGTCATTGTAGTAACCCGTGTGTTGGGCGTGAGGGTGAATGCCTTGATCGAAGTTGGTGAGCACTCCGGCGAAAGTTGCGCGGCGAGAGCCATTCGGAGTGTTCGCGACGATTGGAGCAACGATATCGCCGCTGGTTCGCCAGATATCCGCGGTCACGCCGGAAATGCCGGGCGCCCAGGTCCAAGGACTGTTGTTGCCCCAGTTGCAGATGGAGAAGTAGAGGCGATGTCCCGTGATTGTCTCGGCCCGAGCGATGGCGCGTGCGACTGCCGCATACTGAACTGCGGGATCAAGATTCTCCCGGCTGCCGCCGCACCAATCCACCTTGACGTAATCGAATCCCCAGTTGGCGAACTGCAGGAAGTCCTGCTCGTAGTGCCCTTCGCTGCCGGTGTGAGCCATCGGAGGGCCGAGGTCCGGCCCGTAAAAGCTGCAGCCAGACTCGCCAGCATCCGTGTAGATGCCGGCTTTGAGTCCCGCGCTGTGGATGAAGCGCACAATGTTGGCCATGTCGCCGGCCGTTTCCCCTGCTCGGAGAGCGGGCCACTGATGGGGGTCGACGATCATGTTACTGTTTGCGTCGCGTTTTCCCAGCCACCAGCCTTCGTCGATATTGATGTACTCATAGCCGGCATCTTTCAATCCGGAGGAAACGAGAGCCTTGGTCTGCTGCACCACAATGTTGGAATCGATGGTGTTCGAGAAGCTGTTCCACGACGACCAACCCATCGGCGGAGGCGACGCCGGAATCTGTCTTGGGGTCGAGGCGGCATTTGGTCGGAGGTTCGGCCCGGGTGCCTGGGCAAGCGCGCTGATGGACACAAGTGCGAGCATCACGTTCCTTGAAAAGGCTTTCATTGGATATCCGGTGTATTCAGTCGGGCGCGAACTTTACTGCCTTGGTAGGTTATTTCAGCATCGGGTCGAATCACTGGGTCGAAACCGGTCCCGTGGCCGGGCCTGACGTAGACGATGTGAAACGTGGTGCTGCGGGGCATTCCGGGGAAACTGCCCTGCGTCGGGCCGAGCGTGAGGGTCTTGCTCGACTCGTCCCATTGGACTGGGATCGTTGAATGCGCGCCTTTCTCATAGTTGTAGTTGTCCCCTTCATCGTCGTAAAGGGCGAAGCTCGCATCGTGTCCCGGATAGATGCGCAACTCAATAGGATCCTTTGTTTCCGTGGCGTATTGCATGACCGGGCCCAGGGGGAGAATGGAGCCAGCCTTTGCGTAGACCGGGATTTTCGCAAGGGGCGCGTCCGCGGTGATGGTTTGTCCTCCAGTTACCCGTTGGCCGGTCCAGAAATCAATCCAGGCAGGTTCGTGCGGCAGGTAGACGGATCGGTTGCTGGCGTTCGGTATAACGACCGGGTTGATCAGCAGGGAAGGGCCGAACATGAATTGATCCGCGATATTCGTAACTATCGGATCCGAGTGATAATCCAACGGTAGACTGTGCATCAAGTTGTCGCCTTGTTCAGTAATCCTCCAGGCAGTGGAATAAATATAAGGAAACAAACGGTAGCGGAATTCGTCATACTTCCGGAATGTAGTTTCCACGTCCGTTCCATAGTTCCAAGTCTCCGTCTGACTCTGGTTTCCGTGAATGCGGAAAAGCGGACAGAAAATTCCGTATTCGAACCAACGGGTTAGAAGTTCGTGATAGGCGGCGGATTGATATTGGTCCGCGGGACGTATAAATCCTCCTACATCGGTGGTCCAATAAGGAATCCCTGACATAGTGAGATTGAGTCCCGCCGAGATTTGCTTGCGGAACACTGCCCAACTGGCCTCAATATCTCCCGACCATGTAGCTGCCGCGTTTTTCTGTTGGCCGAGGTAGGCGGACCGGGTCAGAATCACGACGCGTTGATCTGGGGCGGTCGCGCGCTGCCCCTCATATACGGCCTCGGTAACAAACAAGGGATAAGCGTTGCGAACATAATTTCCCGCGCCAAGATAGGTTGGCTTGTCCTTGAGAATGTCGAATTCCGGTTCGGTGGCGTCGAGCCACCAGCCGTCTGTTCCGTGCTGGAAAATTCCGTCTCGCATTGAAGACCAGAAGAGTTCTCGCGCCTTCGGATTGAAAGCGTCAAACCACTCGGTATCGGGAACGAGAAACGATTGACTTTGCATCTTCTTGAAAATGTCGGTCTTGGGTTCGAATTTTGACCAGACCGAAATGACAAAGTGCAGATTCTCTTCGTGCAGCGTACGAATCATCGCGGAGGGATCGGGATAGTTGTCCTCATCGAAACGCATGGCGTTCCAGCCGTACTTTCCCCAGTATTGCCAATCCTGGACCATGACATCGACCGGAAGTTTGCGCTGGCGGAATCCGGAGGCTGCTTCCAGCAGTTGGTCCTGGCTGGAATAGCGTTCGCGGCATTGCCAGAATCCATAAGCCCACTTGGGGAACAGGGGTGCGGAGCCAGTGGCTTCGCGGTATTCGGCAACCACTCGATTCAAATCGGGCCCGTACAGAAAGTAATAATCGATGGCATCGCCCGCTTCCGAACGGAATCCTGTCGTTGCGTCTGACGGCGAACGAACGTACACTGCGGCTTCGTTCGATGCGCCCTGCATGGTAAGCGTGTATTCCGTACTTGCCTTCAGGTTCAGCACGCCGCTTCCAGCGTAGGGTGCAACGTACCCCTTCAAGTCGACGACAGTTTCGCCATCTACCTGAAGACCTAGCCGTTCGCGCCCAGTTCCTCCGGTAGCCATGAATCCATAGGTGCCCGTGGCGCCACTGGTGAATTTTCCGCTCTTGGTGATCGGATCGATCTTGACGACTTCATCGGTTGGGTTGAAATCCGTGATTGCGGCGTTGTTCCAAATCAGCCCGTAGCCTTTATTGGAGAGAACAAACGGCATGGAAATATTCGCATCAACCTGCTGCAGTCGCAGCGGCATGCCCCGCCAATTGAGAAAGCCTTCCTGATGTTGTCCCAAGCCGTAGAACGCCTCGTCAGGGGGAGAAAGGAATCTCTGCTCTGGACGCCACGTATTCTGACCGGCCACAACCGTGGGCGTGAGTGTCTTACCTCCTTGGTTCGGTTCCTGCAACACGGTTAAGCCGTGGGCATCGATGAAGCGAATTCTCCCTGAACTGCGCTGAACCTCTACCGTGACCTTGCGTGTAGCGATGCGAATATTTTCGCGGTCTCGCGTCAGGTGGAACGGAATTGGTGCCCAATGGTCTTTTATGACAGCAATTGTTGGGGCGGGGATGTTCGCACGCAAAGTGTAAAGAACGTGAACAACACTTTCGGAACAGACCTCGATTTCGAGCAGACCGTGTTGCATGACGAAAGATACGCCAGCAGGATGCTTGGCGAAGGATTTGACCTGAATACTCTGTGCGGCACTGATCGGTTGAAATACAGATAGTGCTGCGAGGGCAAGCCAAACGGCTGTCTGTCGGTGTTCGCGCATGAGAGAATTCACCCGGGCCATGCTCAACCGAAAATCAAGGCTCCCTATAGTGCTTAGCTCATTTCGGCGGACCTTCCGCGAAATGCACTTCCCAATCGACCATTTCTTGCTGTCCTTCGAAAGAGACCCTGAGGGAGTTCCCCTGCTGCAGGTGTTTAACCGATAAGAGTTGGCTCCCGCCAATGGACGCTTTCACACTAGATGCGACTTGTCCTTCGGGAACTTGGATCCAGAGGGTGTAAGGAGCGCCAGACACGGTCTGAGACGAACCCTGCAGCGTCTTTTTCGCACGATCCCAGCGCTGAGTGCGGATCGAGTATGCTCCACTGATATGACGAGAAGTTCCCACCAACTGGGGCCGATCCAGGAGCGGGTGAAGTTCGAAGACGCGGGTATCGTGCGGGGCAATATCAACCTTCATGCAGTTTTTGAATACTCCGTAGACATGCTGGTTCCAAAAATCGAAAGCGACGTAGGAAGCGGCTGCATCAAGTCCGAGCTTTTCAGAGAAACAAAGTTCGCGCGATTCCTCCCAACTGCGCCAATTGGTCATAGCCACGACATCGTAAGAGCCAGAAGCGGCGTTCACTTTCAGATCCAAGATTTCGGGATAATTATGGATGTAATCGTCAGGAGTTGTGTGTTTGAATTTATCCCAGTCCATGTCGGTCCCCCGGCTGAATAAATCCATAGGAAAGATAGGCATTGTCGGCAGCGTCTTCTGCAGTAATTCCACTCTTTCCTCGGGGAGGTCTGGCATCACGCTCGCCAAAGAGTAGGCGACACCCGTTAGGGCCGCGAAACTGACAACGGTGCGAGCCTCAGCCAGCGTGGTTCCGTACCCGGTCAGCGGAGACTCGCGTTCGCGCGCGGTTTCGATGACCCTCTGATTTCGCTCCTTGGCACCCTGTTCAACGCTGATTCGCGGTTCTATGGCCATGCCTTCTCCGGGCATGGTGTAGGCGACGATATGGTTGAAGAAGACATTTGCGTTAATCGAACTGAACAAGGAATACATGCCCTGCCAATTGTCATACAGGTCGTGGCCATTGAAATAGGAGTTTACGTAGCCGATTCCATTCAAGGGTGTTCCGGCGATGTCGCCTTCAATGAAACGATCGGGACCAATCGTCTTGCGAATCAGGCTCAGGCGTTCGCGATACGCCACTAACGGATCAATCGACTTGTCATAAAGCCGATCGAGATCAATTCCAGGCACATACTTCGGCAATGCGTGCTCGCCGTCGAACTTGTAGTAATCAAAGCCCCAGTCGTCCAGAGTTGTCATTTCTTTCTGCAGGAAATCCAGAACCGCGGGGTTGGTTGAATCGAGCGCAGGTGTGTTGTAGTCCAGGACAATGTTTCCGTTCTTGTAGTAAAGGTACCAATCAGGATGTTGCGCAACAGCTCCGGCATAGGAGTTCGGAACCAGCCATATCCCAGGCCGCAGTCCTCTCGAGTGAATGTAGTTCGCCAGCCACCCAGGTCCATGGGGGAACTTCTGCTGGTCCCAGTTGGTGATCCAGAAGTGCTGCCCCGCGGCTCCGCGATCGTAACCATCATCTAGTTGGACAAATTGAAAGCCGTAGGGGAGTAAATGAGTGGCGATCCAATCGGTGTTGCGGACGAGGTCCTCTTCTTTGACTTGCTCGTAATAGCTCGTCCAACTCGACCAGACCATAGGCGCAGCAGGGAAGTGCGAGTCATCGAACGGAATATAGAACGGCACACCCAGGTTCTTGGTGAAATAGTCGGGGATCGTCCGCACGAGCGTGTTGCCCGGAACCGGTATGGTTATATCAAGCATATCCGGGTTCTGCCCGCTTCTCGACAGCGTGGCATCTTCCGCGAAGTCGATTGCGATATCAGAAGCGCGGTCAAATAGACCGTGCAGCCCCGCGGCCGACACCTGCCCTAATGAAAAGTAAGCGCAGTCGGGATTTCGCCGCGGCAAATAGGAGAGGTTGTGAGTGTAACTGCCGCCGTAAGTCACTGCGACCTCGCCCGTCCCGACCCAGTCGACTGCCATTCCTTGCCGATCCAGAAGCCGAACAACCATTCTCTGGGGAGATGCAGGCGCCTGGCCTGTGAGTACCGCGCCTGCGGAAGAGCTGAAGATATGCAACTCGTTCGCTTGTAGCTCCAGAACCCACAGCATTCGAGGGTTACGTGTCTTAACGGACAGCTGGTTTGGTCCGGTCGTTTCGACGGTCCACGCCCGCGCAGGAGTCAGTATATTCGTGGAGCGGAGATTGAGTTCGACGTTCTGGAGCACAATGCCCAGACCATCGTGCGAAATCGTGAGTTGCGCGAGCGATTCATCGGCCGAGATGGTCCACCCAGAGTTGGTTATGGCAACCGGTTTTGCCCAGAGCATGGGGACGGTCGCAACAATGGTTACGATACTCAGCACTAAACGGCAATGTCTGGCCATCTTTCTCCTTGAGTTACGTGCCCGAGGAACTAAAACAAAACTGATGCATTGAACCGTCGCCTAAGGGTGAAACGAAAGGTACATCTCGGGCACTGCCTGCTGCAGCGCCTTCTCATTCAAGGAAGGATCCCCTCGGTCATAGAGTCTGAACGAAGACTTAGATCCGGTGGGCGTGGTTGTGAACAGCCCATCGTCTGCGACAGTCACGACGATCGGCTGCAGACGGTTGACCAGTGCTGTGTCAGTCGGCAAAACGCGTCCCACCGGAACGATACTAAAGTGGCCGTCGCTGTGACGGACGAGCTTGCGGTCAGCCACTTCCATCCATAGCGCTGTTTCCCAGACATGATGCGGGTGAGAGTGGAGGTCCGACGACTCTGCGGGGGAATCTTCATCCATTGCGCGCAGGAAATCGCATCGGCAGACACGGCCTAAGGCGTAATCGAGATACCGCCGCAGCATCGGATCCATTTGCTCGACAAAATGCAGGTTCGGAAGTTTCCAGTAGGAATTGTGCGACTCATAAGAAAACGGGCCGTCTTTGGTCGCGCATGGAAAAATATCGACAGGCAAATTGGATCTGAGCAGCCGCACCGTGGCCTTGGGATCCAAAGCGACATTCCATTCCAGAAACTTCCCCGAAGAGGATCCGGCGGAGAGCAAAATCCGTTTCACTTTTCGGCGGAACAACTGCGGTTCGCGGTTATAAGCCACCGCAATCGATCGAGCAGATCCGAAAGAAAGAATGGTGACGGCTTGTGAACTCTCTCGCAACACCTTCAGAATCAGTTCTACTCCCTGCTGTTGGAAGCCTGGGACATCCAACATTTTGTCCTCCGGGCTTTTCATCATAGTGAAGGGGCCCGCAGCAAAGGGCACATTGCGATTGAAGACGTAATTGAGTTGGAGAACGGAGATGAATCCGGGATCGCGTGGTCCGTTTTTGTCCGCATCATGGAGGATTGGATGGTCGGATACTGTCTTGCGAAACGGGTCGTGCGGATCGAGGATCACCGCCTTCAAATCAATTTCGGGAAGCGCATATGCCGTGACCAGGTCAAAATTGTCGCCGGGATCTTGAAACGGCTGGTAGAGGTCGGTAACGTCAATGACGGGTACGCGCCGATTCGCCCCGGACGAAGTTCTCGCTGAACGGGGTTGACTATAGCAAGGCAAGATCACGAGCGGCAGCCAGAGAGCAAAGCCGCAGAGCGCCAACATCGATCGGAATAAGACTGACGGCATAGTGAACCTCTAGATGCGAGATCAAGCAACGAACAAAACGTCATCGTTTCATTTTCGGAAGCTTCCCTCCAATCCATGCTATCCAGTCGCGATGGTCGGGTGGTGTGATCGACAGAGGCAGTTGAGACAAACGCACGGTGGCCGACGATTGCCCAGACCGCGGATTGAACCAACGCAGGAAGGTCGGACGAGCCAACTCTTCGGGCCGCAAGGATATGGTTTGGCCCACGGGAAGATATAGAAGTGCCCAGTCTTTGTTTATGGATCTGGCAGCAGACACATAGGCAGCGGTATTCTGATCGCCGGGCTGGTCAACGATCAGGGCAGGATCAGGCCGCAATTCCCACCATTCCAAAGAAGCGAACAACTCATGGAGGTACTCCATGTCGGTGCTGCCAGGCAGATTGATGGCTTTGTACCAGGGTTGCGCCACGTAGGTGTTGGAATGATTCATGGGCAATGCTAGCTGGGTCTCCCAGCTCCACACACCGTGAGCTCCATAGGTTACTCCCGCGGGCGGAGAAACCAGAAGACTCCAGTAGGCGGCGCGACGCACGGCTTGGGCATCAAAGCGGCCGTCGCTGCCGAAGCTCCTATGGTTTTCATAATTCGGTTCCAGGTTAATGACAGGATGAATCGGTTGCGTGTCCCAGGCTGTGGCAGGCGGGCCGTGCGAAAGCCATTTGAGGTCATCCGGCCTGTCTCCGTGGCCGCTTTGATAGCCGATGAAACTGAACCATGGTTCATTCGCAAATTCGGGGCCGACCCATTGCTGTCCACCGGGGTGAATGGTCGCGAGGCGCGATGGATTCTCTCCGAAAACAGCCTCACCAATCCGTTTCCAACGCTCGGCCTCGTTGCCCCGGTAATCACCGTCCCCCGCCAATATCCAGATGACCTGGTAGGCGGCGTAACGCGCCACCATGTAGCGGCCAAGACGGATGATCTGATCGTCGGGCAATGAATTGCCGGGATTGAGGAACCGTGAGGCGGAACTCCAGGGAGCGGCCCAGATCAATACTGGAGCTGCCACCAGGCCATGAGAGTTCACAGACTGGAAATGCGCGTCCATCCACCGAAAGAAAACGGGATCAATGGAAATCGAGTCGCGGCCCTGATAAGCCAACCGCAAATCGGCATTTCCAGCGCCAGCAATCCACTGCGTCATCACAAACTGAACGACGGTGAAACTCTTTCCTTGCCTGTCCGTTAGATAAGCTTGCCAGCCATTGCGATCAGACTTCAGAGCGCCATTCCATGCGGTGTCAGCGAGCCAGAAGAAGGGCGTCCCATCGGCCTGCTCCAGGTAGCGTCGGCTGGGTGATACGCGGATACTGCCGTGTTGATAGAGGGTATTGACGCCCTTATACGGAACGCAGCGGAAGGTTCCAGTTTGTTTGTCCAAGCCATGGTCATCTTCCCGGGAAGCGTGGGTTTGGTAATTCCATTCCCCAATTTGTTCTGGCGAGAAACGTACTCGCCAGACATTCTCGCCGTCCCAATAGGCATCCACGGTGCGATGCTTGCCGTCCGGCGATCGAAAGTCCACCGTGACCGCAACGTCCTGAAAGGGATTGTCATAAGTGACCGTGCTGGCGAATCCGGCTTCGAAAACCGTCCATTGAGCGGTTCCGGCCAGTGCAACGGTGGTTCCAAACGCAGATGTTTTGGCGAGAAATGAGCACAGACAGAGGACGAGAGAAAACGCCCAGTGTGGTTTGAGGTAAAAGAATGCGGTACCCGTTGAAAATCGAGTTGACAATGCCCTGTCTCCGCCTAACAATGCACAATGGCTTGCCCGGCACGGCGATTAAGCTTAGCGAATCAGGATATGCTTGGGTAGGCTCAAGTTCTGTAAGGAATGAGCGGCATCTTTCTGATTAAAGTAGCACCAGGGCCTTGATGTCGAGGCTCCGGACATTGTGGCGAAGCAGTGTTAGTCGGACCTTTTTATGCCCACCTCGTCGTTGGGACGGTTGAAACGAAGTAACGGAAAGACGCGAGGAGTTCCCAGCGGCAAAGAGAAGCCGCGACGGGATTACCTCGTTCTAGACTCACAGGTAAATGCCGACGGGGTTCACGTCTGGCCCTTCGATTCCCGTTTTCCGATTGACGTGGTTCACCATCTACTCAGCGGGCGCCAGCCTTTCCGGATGAACCGTCATGATTACATAGAAATTGTCTACCTGAACGCGGGCGAGCTCGTTTGGCAAGTGCAGGACCACCTCGTGACCGAAAACAAAGGCGACCTCTTCGTGATCGGTGGTTCTAAGTATCATCGAGTCACTGAGCACTCGAGTTTGCAAGTTAGTGTGGAATCACTGTTCTTTCATCCCGATCTCATCTGTTCCGCGCTGGTCCCAAGCGACGAGTCAGAGTATTTGTCGCCCTTTCGATCGTATGATCCGGGATTCCCTCATGTGATACCAGCCAACAGCGGCGTGCCAGCGGAGGTTCGTGGTCTGATTGCACGTATTCGAAAGGAACTGCCGGCAAATTCCGATCGGGCCATGTTATGCGTGAAAACCTACGTGAGGATGATTCTTGTGTTGCTGTTGAATCACTACTCGTCATACCGTTCGATACCTCCGAAAGCCGACCGCAGGCAGCGGGCACTCGAGCGTTTTAAGCCGCTTTTTCGGTTTCTCGATGGTTGCTATGCCGACATGATTACGCCTGCTGATGCAGCAAAAACCGTGAACATGAGTCCGTCTCACTTCAGACGGGCGTTTAAGCAAGTGACCGGCCAGTCTTTTGTTTTGTATCTGAATCATTTTCGCATTGCCAAGGCGCAGGAACTGCTAGCTTCCACGAACAAGTCGATCGCCGAAGTTGGCATGGAAGTCGGATTCTGCGACCAGAGCTATTTTGGGCTGATCTTTCGCAGGTATGCGCAAATGACGCCGTTGCAGTACCGGAGTCGGACGCAGGGATCGCCTCAGCAGGAAGAGTCCACGGTCTTGCGCGCAGTGAATTCCGAAGCTCGATCGATTTCGAGCCGTGCAACTTAGGCTGGCTCCCAGAAGACCAATTGCCAGATCAGTTTCAGCCGTTCGTCACTCCGCCCCAATCCTTCTGAAATGTGCCGCCGATGCTTTTCTTAGAATGACGGCCGCGTTTGTTATAGAAATGCAGCACTTGCATACACTAGTTTTCTTGTTTGAAGAAGGGCCAGAATTCGCACGGAAAAAGGTCCGCCCCGAGTCGTATTCAAGTCAGAGGAGCGACGGAAGATTAAGGTTGCGTAATGGGTAGATTAAAGTTCGCGATGCTCGGGACCGGCTTCTGGGCGAGGTACCAGCTTGCGGGATGGCGCGAACTGGATGGCGTCGAATGCGTTGCCCTCTACAACCGGACTCTTTCCAAGGCAAAAGCTCTCGCTCGCGAGTTTCATGTTTCCTCTACCTACGACGACCCAGAAGAACTGCTGCATAAAGAAAAGTTAGACTTCGTCGACATTGTCACTGACGTAGACCATCACGCCGTTCTTGTGAAGATGGCGGCTGCCCACAAGCTGCCGGTGATCTGCCAAAAGCCGATGGCGCCAACCATGACCATCGCAGAGGAAATGGTCCAAGCTTGCCGCAGCGTGGGCGTGCCTTTGCTAATCAATGAGAATTGGCGATGGCAGACACCTTTGCGCCGGCTAAAAGCGATTCTGCAGTGCGGCGAGATCGGGACGCCTTTTCGGGCGCGGCTCGATATGATTTCGAGCTTTCCCATTTTCCAGAATCAACCATTCCTGAGAGACCTGGAGCAGTTCATCCTCATGGACTTGGGGAGCCACATCCTGGACGTCGCCCGTTTTCTATTCGGCGAAGCGGAAACCCTCTATTGCCAAACCCGTAGAGTTCATCCCGACATTAAGGGCGAAGACGTGGCGACCGTGATGCTGAGAATGGGCGAAAGAACCACCGTGCTGGTGGAGATGGCATACGCCGAGAATCCACTGGAACGCGAATGTTTTCCGCAGACTTTGGCGTTTGTCGAAGGAGACAAAGGATCCATCGAGATAGCTCCGGACTATTGGATCAAAGTCACGAATGCCGGAGGTACCATCGCAGAACGCTATCCTCCCCCGATCTATTCCTGGGCCCTTCCTGCCTACCAGGCGGTTCACTCCAGCATCGTTTCTTGCCAGGCCAATCTGCTGGAGGGATTGAATGGCGGATCAGCCGAGACCACGGGAGAGGACAACCTGAAGACGGCACGACTGGTCTTTGCGTCCTATGAATCTGCCGCGAGCGGGAGAGCGGTTGCGATCTGAAAATTATGACTGCCCGATGGGTAGGGCACGGCCGCGATGTGGCGACTTTCTTCGATAGGTCTCGCCCCTCGTTCAATCTCGCTTGCTGGAGGCGCGGGTGACACTCAGCCGAAATATCCTGTACTACGGATCGGACGTGCCCCAGCCCGAGCCGATTGCGCTGAGAGCAGGGCCCCTTTCTCTAATTTTTATCGCCGGTGAGATCCGCAACATTCGAATTGGAGACCGGGAAATCCTACGCCGTGTGTATGTGGCTGTTCGCGATCGCAACTGGCGAACCGTTCCTACCTCGTTGCTGAATGTCCATAAGACAATCTCTGGGGAGTCGTTCGAACTGGAGTTTGAGGTCGAGCACAAGAGGGAGGGAATCGATTTTTGCTGGCGGGGCTCAGTTGGCGGCCGGAGCGATGGGACGATTGCTTTCACGATGGAAGGTTGTGCCAAATCCACGTTTTGGCGAAACCGGATCGGATTCTGTGTCCTACATCCGTCCGCGGAATGGGCCGGCACCTCGTGCTTGGTCGAGACCGTCGATGGGAATCGCATGGATGGAGAATTCCCGCGTGTCATCTCACCCGGCAAAGTGTTTTCCAGAATTCGCGCAATCTCTCATGAAGTGCTTCCGGGTGTCTGGGCGGAAGTGCGATTGGAAGGCGACACATATGAAATGGAAGACCAGCGGAACTGGGGTGACGCGTCATACAAAACTTATTGTCCGCCACTGAACCTTCCATTTCCCACGGAAATTTATGCCGGAGGCACCGTAGCACAAGCTGTCAAATTGATGATTCAAGGAGACACCTCGCGCATAGGATCCGCTCCGGCTGACGAACCGATTGTTGTCGAGTTGCGTGAAAAGAGCATTCCACTTCCCAGGATCGGTCTGGGAGTGTCGAGCGGAGTTAAGGAGCTCGGGGCTCGCTCGCTTGATCGCTTGCGCCATCTATGCCCTTCTCATCTGCGCGTCGATCTGAAACTGAGTTACAACGGCTACGAACCGAGATTGCAATCTGCCACCGAACAAGCCCTCGCTTTGGGCTCGGTTCTCGAGGTGTCTCTCTTTTTGACTGACAGTGCGCAAAAGGAAATCACAGAGTTGCGTGCCATCCTCGATCGCGTCCGTCCACCTGTGGACACATTTCTCGTTTTTCACGTCGCTGAAAAGTCCACAACTCAGAAATGGCGAGACATAGCCCGATCGGGGCTGTCCGGCTACAATCCCGCGGCACTGTTCGGAGTTGGGACGGACGCGTACTTTGCGGAACTGAACCGTTCCAAACCACCCGCTTTCGGAATTGATGTGGTGAGTTTTTCGCTTAATCCACAAGTTCATCTTGCTGATCATGCAAACCTAATTGAAAATCTTCAGGCACAAACGCCGATGATGGAAAGCGCGCACCAGTTTGCGCGCGGTGTCAAGTTGGCTGTAACCCCAATTACGTTAAGACCACGTTCCAATCCTGACGCGACCAGTATCGAGTCTCCCCCGGCCGATGGAGAACTGCCACTCCATATAGATCCGCGCCAAATGTCCCTGCTCTGTGCCGTATGGACCATGGGTAGTATCAAGAGCCTCGCCGAGGCAGAGACGTACAGCGCTACTTTCTACGAGACGGTCGGTTGGGGCGGCGTAATGGAAGCGGAAGGGGGCTCACCGCTTCCAGCGAGGTTTCCCTCGCTACCTGGTTATGTTTTTCCCGTTTATCACCTGTTCGCGGACATAGGTGAATTTCAGGGAGGCAAAGTGGTCGTTTGTGAGTCCTCAAGTCCCCTGAAAGCGCAAGGACTCGTGTTGAGCAAGAACGGTGGGCTGCGGATCATTTTGGCCAATCTGACTTCGGAGCCGCAGGTTATTCGCCTGCGGACACACGCTCATGCCAGGACCTTCCAGGTGAAGATTGTGGATGAGCACACCGGTGAATGGGCTATGAGTTCTCCCGAGGCATTCCGTGCGGCGGCGGGGGAATTGATGGCGATTGAAGAGGAGGGAACGGCTCTGCACCTTTCTCCCTTCGCGATGATGAGGCTCGACCGGATATGAGTGTTATGAAGCTCGGAATCGGGACGTACACATACATGTGGTCGATCGGGTTTGAAGGAGCACAACCTGCGCTACCCATGGATGCGATCGGTTTGCTTGCGAAGGGGCGAGACCTGGGAGTTCATGTAGTGCAGTTTGGACCGAACCTTGCTCTCGACGCTCTGTCCGAGACTCAAATGCACGAGGTTGTAGATTGCGCGAGAAGTGCGGAAATCGAACTGGAGATTGGTACCCGCGGACTCGATCTTCAGCACCTTCGCCGCCAGTTTGAACTTGCGGCTCGTCTCGGTTGCAGCCTTGTCAGAACAGTTCCGGAACTTTCGAACGGTGAGGTTCCATGTCGTGCGGAACTGCAGGACCGCCTCCGAGAGGTTGTTCCAGAGTTGGACCGCTTTCGTGTTCGTTTGGCTCTGGAGAATGGCGATATCCCCGCCCAGGACCTTGCCGACACTCTAGACGCTCTCGCGAACCCATGGTTGGGAGTCACCCTGGATACGGCTAATTCTTTGGCGATACCGGAAGGCACGCGGCAGGTCGTGAAAACATTGGCCAGGCACACCATGTGTTTTCACGTAAAGGATTTCGTGGTTCGGCGGGTCTGGCACCGAATGGGTTTTATCGTCGAAGGAAGACCTGCGGGCCAAGGCCAGATGGATTTGCCCTGGATCCTAGAGGAGCTGAAATCAGCAAGGTCGGGGGCAAACGCAATTCTCGAACTGTGGCCTCCGGAGCAAGCCGAACTTCAGTTGACCGGTGCGCTGGAGCAAGAGTGGGCTGAACAAAGCATTCGATACTTACGGCAATTCATTTTGAACTGAAATCCTATTAACGCGAAAGGATGAGGCCATGCAGCGGACAGTTGTGATTGTTGGGGCAGGTGGAAAAATGGGCGCACGAGCGGCCGAGAAAATCGGGAAAGAGTCCCGCTTTCGTGTGCTTCTCTGCGAAAGCAATGATCTACGGGCACGCCAGTTGGAGCGGGATGGGTTCCATGTCGTTTCCGTCGAGTCGGCTCTTCCGGAAGCCGATTTTGTAGTGATGGCCGTGCCCGACGCCTTGATCGGTCGCATCGCCCACCAACTTGCCCCGCGGATGAAAAGCGACGGCACCTTGATCATGCTGGATGCGGCTGCCGCCTATGTCAACGAACTTCCCGAGCCGGGAAGTTTGACATTCATGATTACTCATCCCTGCCACCCTCCGTTTTTTACCGAACAGGCAACGGAGGACCAGCGGCGCGACTATTTCGGTGGCGTGGCTTTGCAAGACATCTTGATATCCCTGGCCCACGGCTCCGAGTCAAGGTTCCAAGAGGGTACGGAAATCTGCAAGGCCATGTTCGCTCCGGTCAGAAAGGCATATCGCGTCACTCCCGGGCAATTCGCGCTGCTCGAGCCAGCAATGTCAGAAATCGTCGTTGCGACTGCGGCCTGTCTCATGAAGAAGTCGCTTGACGCGGCTGTAGAAAAAGGAGTACCCGCCGACGCGGCCATGGCGTTTATGGCGGGCCACGCTCGGATTGCGATGGCGATTGCCTTTGGAGCCGAAAAATCGCCGTTTTCCGACGCCGCCAAGATCGCCATTGAATGGGGAATGAAAGAAGTGATTCGTCCGGATTGGAAGAAAGTGTTCGAGCCGCAAGCCCTGCGTGAAGCAATTGAGGTCATGCTCGCCGTGGATTCCGTTGAATCCACCAAGTGACAACTTCTCGGAGGGAAATCTCCTCAACAGGGCTTGACCGCAAGATGAAATCGGACGATAGCCAGCAAAGCGGATTCGCGGGATTCGGACCTGCGGCAGTCGTAATTGCCGGTTTGCTGCTGGCGAGCGCGACAGCCGCATCTCACGGTGGAACGCCCGCAGTTACAAGATTAGCTCCCACTCCGCCCATGGGATGGGCCAGCTGGAACCGTTACTTCTGCGCATACGATGAACAGACAATTCGGGATCAGGCCGATGCGCTGGTGACAACCGGCATGCGCGATCTGGGTTATCAATATCTGATCATTCAGGAATGCATTGCTCCAGGTCGGGACGAGGCCGGCAATCTGGTCGTCGACGCCAAGCGCTTCCCGCAGGGCATGAAACCGCTCGCGGATTACATCCATTCCCGTGGCCTGAAGGCAGGAATCTACACCGATGTTGGTCCTTATACTTGTTTTTCGACACCGCGATATCAGGGCAGTTACAATCATGAAAATCAAGACACCGCGACGTTTGCTTCATGGGGCATCGATCTTATCGAAGTTGATTTCTGTAACAAGCCGGACGGGCATACCGGTAAAGAGCTATACAGTCGCATCGCCGCCGGCATTCGTCAGACACACCGGCCAATGATTCTGTATATCTGCTCGTGGGGCAAAGAGAATCCCTGGGAATGGGCGCGCGGTGTGGGCCAGATGTGGAGGACGGATCAGGACATCAGCTACGAAAAGAATCACGTAAAGTGGGACGACATCGTTCGTAACTTTGAATCCAACGCGCGGCACGCTGCCCTCAGTGGCCCGGACAGCTGGAACGATCCTGACATGCTCGAAGTGGGTAACGATGGCATCACGCCGGTCGAGGCGCGATCTCATTTTTCGATGTGGGCGATCTCCGCTGCGCCGCTGCTCGCCGGAACAGATCTGGCTCATATGGATACGGAAACGAGGGCGATCTTCACGAACCCCGAAGTCATCGCCATCGATCAGGATTCGCTGGGAGCGGGGCCTCGTAGAATTCGGTCCGATCAAGAGGGAATTGAGGTCTGGGAAAAGCCTCTGGGGACCAAGAACAGCGGAACCAAGGCAATCCTGTTGCTAAACCTGAGTTCCAGGCAGGCCATCGCCTCGGTGCGTTGGAGCGATCTCCGGTTGAAACCGAACCCCCACGTCCGAGATCTTTGGTCTCGAAAAGACTTGGGTGAATTCGGCGATCGTTACTCTACGGAGCTTCCTTCGCATGGCTCGGTCCTGCTGAAGGTATCGGGAAAACCAAAAGAAGGCGGTTTGTGAAAGGTGCTCTGCTTTTTTGTGGCCTGTTGCTTTGTGCCGCAGCTGGCGCACAGAACAGTGATCTGGCCTCGCGGGTCAACCCTTTCATCGGAACATCCACCAGTTGGATGTTGGACAACGCATGTTTCTCGATTCGGCAGGCGGTTTGCCGGGCAGCGATGACCTGGGAGCCACATCCTCGTGGGCTGTCTTCGCCTATCTCAGACTTTATCCCGAGATTCCCGGTGTCGGCGGCTTGGCCTTCAACACGCCCACATTTCCGGACGTCACGCTGAAACTCGGGAACCGCGAGCTGCGGATTCGCGTCGCCGGGGCTCCAGAGAACGTATATATCCACGGCGTGGCGCTGGACGGAAAGCCAGTCCGAGCTTCATGGCTCGACTGGGAAGAGCTACACCAGTCGAAAACGCTGGACTTCACGCTGGGTGCGGAGCCATCGAATGAGGTTCTGGAACTTCCGCCATCCTTCGCGCCGACTCAGCACTGAGGGCGCGCAAGTGTCATGGGGCGTGTTCCTGCCATCTGCGAACTTCCCTTTGGAGTCAGCCGGCTGTCCTTCTTTCTTCCCGTTCATTGCAGTGAGAAACTGCCTTTCAATTCGATCTTTGCCGAGGAACTTCCCACCAGAATCCCAAAATTTCCGGGCTCGGCTTTCCAGCCCGGCAAGCTGACGTCATAAAAAGAAAACGCCCGCCGGTCCAAAGGAAGAGTCACACGCTTGGTTTCTCCCGGCTGCAGGTGAATTTTGCAGAATCCCTTCAGTTCTTTGACTGGGCGGGGCACGCTCGCGTGCGCGTCGCCGACATAAATCTCGGCCACCTCAGAACCGGCCACGAGACCTGTATTCTTCACATCAAACGAGACCGTCACAGGAATACGCAAGTCGCCCGCAGCGGGCGTGATTTCAAGATTGCTGTAAGCGAAGGTGGTGTAGGAGAGTCCGAAGCCGAATGGGAAAAGCGGCTTGACCTCGGTGCGGTCGAAATGCCGGTAGCCGAGAAAGACGCCTTCTTTGTACTCCACGCGCCGTTCTCCGGACTTCGGGTAATAGCTGTCGAAGACCGCGTTGTCCTCCCAGCGCCGCTCGAACGAGACAGGCAGTTTGCCCGACGGGCTGTACTCGCCGAAGAGCAACTGCGCAAGGGCCAGCCCTCCTTGCTCTCCCGGATACCAGGCATGAACCAACCCGGGCACTTTGTCGATCCATTTCGTCAGGTCAACGCTTCCGCCCGCCGTGAGAACCACAATGACATTCTTGTTGACGGCGGCGATTTGGCGCACCAGTTCTTCCTGGTCGCCGGGTAGCCGGAAGCTTCGATCCGACGCTTCTCCTTCCAGAAAAAGACTGAATCCAACGCAAAGGATAACAGCATCGGCTTTGGCCGCCGCTTCTGTCGCTTTTACCCCCATTGGTTTGCCGCCAGAGCCGACGAGCGTTGGGCGCTCAGCCGCGACAATGCCGAAACGCACCGCCGCTGTGCGCGCGTTCTTGAAGTACTCCAGGCGGATCTTACAGGCCACTCCTTCCTGCAGGGGAGCCGTGTAGAAAACCAGGTTCGTGGTGTGCGTGCCGGTGTCGTCGAGAACAAGTTGGTCGTTCACGTAAAGTCGGGCGCCGTCGTTCGGTGCCAGATAGAACTTGTAGGCAGTACTTACCGGCGGCACGAAATATCCGGTCCAACGCACGGAGAACGGATCAGCGCCTCCCGAATTGGAGTAGCTTCCCTCGCCCCAATCAAAATCGATGGCTTCGTCCGTGCGCGTCAGGGCCGGTTTGCCCTTAAGATCGCGATTGTTGAAGAATTCCGCCTTCAGACCCGGCGGCCCACCTGGCGTGATTCGGAACTTGGTGTGAACGACATCTTCGATCGTCACATCTTCTGGAGCGCTTAATACCTGCACTTCATTCCCCAGATAGTTGCTGAGCCCTTCGAGATAGCTGACTGCGTTAAACGGATCTACGTGTGAACTACCCCCGCCGCCCCACACAGCCGGATACGCGTCAGGGCCAAGCACGGCGATTGTCTTAATCTTTCTCTTGTCCAGCGGAAGAACGTGCCCCTCGTTTTTCAGCAAAACCATGCTTTCCCGGGCTTCTTCGAGGGCCACCTCGCGGCTCTGCTGGTTGTAGAGCGGAATGCTGGTATCCATCTGCGGATGATCGAAGAACCCGAACTGAATCGCCTTCCGGAGAATGCGACGGACTTTGTCGTCGATCGTCGCCATCGAGACCCGGCCGTCTTTCAGCGCCGGCAACAAATTCGCCGCAGTAAAATACACTGCCGAAGGCATCTCCAGGTCCAGGCCTCCGTTGGCCGCTGCGACCGCGTCGTGGGCTGCGGTCCAGTCCGACATGATGATGCCGTCAAAGCCCCATTCCCGCTTCACGATTTCATTGTTCAAATGCACGTTTGCAGTCATGTAAGTACCGTTCACCAGGTTGTAGGCATCCATGATCGCGCCCGCCTTCGCTTCCTTCACAGCAGCCTCGAAAGCGGGCAGATAGATTTCGCGCAACGTCCGTTCATCGATGTCGGAGCTCACCTTCTGCCGGTCATACTCCTGGTTATTGCCGGCGAAATGTTTGAGCGTAGCCATCACTCCCCGGCCCTGAAGACCCTCTACCAAGGGCACAACGATGCGGGATGCGAGATAGGGATCTTCTCCCAGATACTCGAAGTTTCTTCCCGCCATGGGAGCACGATAGATATTCAGCCCGGGTCCCAAAAGGATGTTGACTCCGCGCGCGCGGGCGTCATCGCCCATGCTCTCCCCAACGCGGCGGGCGAGATCGGTGTTCCACGACGCGGCGAGCGCGATGCCAGCCGGATATGCCGTCGTTGGGCCGAAAACATGGACGCCAACTGGCCCGTCCGACATGCGCAATGCCGGGATGCCGAGTCTCGGCAGCGGCGTGGTGTACATGCCCTCGGTTCCGCCGAGCAGCTTGATCTTCTCTTCTGTTGTCATTGAGCCGAGCAGCGTATCGACGCGGCGGTTGACCTCAGAGGCGGGAAGAGGTGTGATCTGCGCTCCTGCGAGCGCGGACAGCAAGATCGTCAACGTACATGACACCACCAGGTAGAACCTTACGCACCGGTTGTTTTCGCAACAAAACATACCGACAATCTCCTCACTCACAGACCTATCGGAATTGACGACTGCCCAGACTCCAGGAAATGTTATGGCGACTAAATGCTGCTCTACGACGGTATGTGGATGTTATCCAACTTGAGGAGGTATATCCCCATAGGTTTTGCAGACAGGCTATTCACCGACCGGTGCTGCCGATTTTCGACGGCATCAAGGACTTCCGCACTGCCGTGGATCGGGTAGTCGAAGCTTTTGTAGGCGAACAGTACCTCAGCATCGGTGCCCTTCCACAAGATTCCACGATCATCGTCCAGCACCCACATCTCTTCCATGTGGTCTTCCACACGCGCAAAGGCCCGATTGATCGGGACCATACTCTCCGGCTTCCACCAACGCACGATCGATCGGGCATCCGGGAAGACGTTAGGCTCGACTCCAATCTGATACGTGAGCCGCACTGACAGAGCTCGGAAATAAGCCATGACAACGTCGTCGTCAAACTTAGCGAAGCCCTCGTGGTCAAATCCGGAGTCCAGGTTGCTGTAGACATATTCATTGCCGCGGATGTGTGGATAGTCAGGCGTCGACCACGAGGTTCCCAGCGCTCCTTCCGATTCCACGTAATAAAAAAAGCCGTACTCATTTTGGAGGCGGCTCTGCAAGTGCAGCGCTGTGTCGTGCATGGAGAGGATTTGATCCTGACCCTGAGCGTCCGACGGGTAGTGGAACTCGCCAGGGGGGGCCGGTTGGCTTTCCTGGGAGTAGTCGATGTGCAGGAAATTGATGGTGTCAGTGGCGAGATTGAAATGGCTATCGTGGAAGATGCCATTCAGTCCGCAGTCCTTAGCTTTTCGATAGGCGGCCATCAAGTATTCCTGGTAACGCGGGCTGCGCTGATTCACCGCCATCAGGACGTGTCCATAGTTGTTGCGGTTGAACTGGCCATTCACATCGCGGCAGAACAGATCAGGAATCTGTCTTAGCAAAGGAGTCATCGACGAAAAATGAGAGGCGTGCCAGGTGAACGTTTCCATGTTCAGCGAGGCGGCGTGTTGGTTGACAGACCGAAGGCCTTCCCAGCCACCGTAGCAATCGGCAATCTCGAGTTCGAGCGGACAGCAGAGATTCCCAAATATGCCGAAGCGCTCGCGATCTTTTTCGAAACGCGGATTGATATCGGAATCCGGGCTTCGCCAGATCGGCATGATGAAGGCGCGGTTGATTCCCCATTCTTTCAGTTGGTCAAGAACGGGCTTAAACTTCTCCATTTGGGCGAGACCCTTGGCCTCCATATGTGAAACCGGCCTCGTCTTGTCGTACTTCAGACCGTAGTACTTGCGATGCTGATCCTGGAGAAAATCGCGCACTCGCAGATAGTGATTGGCAAGTGTTGTTTCGCTCCGGTCCTTTCTTCGGCCCACGAGGATTTTCCGCGCAGGAGTTGTGTGACGTTCCGTCAAGTCAAAGCAGTATTGATTGAAGTGCAACAAGGCGGCCTGCCCGGGCGTCCTCTGAAACAGGGAACGTACATGCGAAGGATGATCATGCACAGTCAATAGAACATGGTCGGCATCGTACTGGAAGGTGAACCCCTGCATCTGCGTGTATAGCGGTTTGTGCTGAAACACGTGTGGGTTGGCGATACCGGGCAGGTCCCATCCCGAATAGTAAGAAGTGTTCGGTGCGAATCGAGCGTGTGGCTCGCCGCCGCCGCGCATGATGAATCCATTGCCGACAATGTTCCCGCCCAATTCCCAGGTTGCTTTATCCTCGATCTGATAAATCGGATGCCCGGGCCCGTCGTAGCGGAACGCGTAGGAAAACCCGGAATACACAACACCGTCATAAGTCTCATCGACTTCGCGGAGAATCCAATCGAAGCGGCTGCCCTCCGGACTCGAAGGTTCCTGGGACCAGGATGTGGTGTTGGTAAGTGGATGCATGGCGTGCTCGGTCCACTCCATGCGATGGATCACTCGATAATATGGACGTGTGGATATGACGACCGCACCTGCTTCGCCTCGTACTTCCATGAACTCGAGACGGCACACCTCCGCGCCGTAGGGAGTTGCCATCTCTGGCCAGATATTCTCCGTAACGTCGCGCAGGGGCTTGCCATCGAGCGATACTTTCCCAACGCCTTTCAGCCACTTGCCATCCATTACGAAGGCAATTTGAACGCCGTTGGCTCCCATGATCCTGAGTCGACCGGGAGAGCGTTCGAAGCGAATGTTTTCGACCGAGCCCTGTCGGGACGTGTTCTCTTCCGAAGTCGCCCGAGTTGGCGGCAAGGCGGCGATCGTTGCGGCGGTAGCGCCTCCCTTGAGGAAGAGCCGTCTTGATATTGTCACGCAACCCTCCTTGTGAAATTTGCATCGTCTCGGACTGACTCAAATCAAGGCAGCGCCGCCAGAACGATGGTACGGACCTTTTGAGTCCAACTTCTGTAAGGATTCTAAGACTTTTTATGAGCCGAGCATCATTGATCGAGTGTCTGCAATGCTGACTGGAATCATGGCGTTTGCACTTGGGCCAAGACTGTCGGGGCGGAACGGCAGCCTGTATCGCGAGAGGTTCGATTGCTCGCTGGTACTTTCCTCAGAGATTTCTTCGAAATCGTTACAGACCTTTCCCGCTGGGCGCAGAGTAAGATTGGTAGCCGATTGGAGTTTGTTGGCAGGTGCAGATGCGAAGCGAGAAGGCGGCTGGCTCATTGCCAGCATGGCACCGGGCGATTTGTCTTTGAAGGAGGACCAATTTGATATCCCGACGTAACTTCATGGCTGCTTTGTCGGCCCTTCCGGTTTCACGTTTGTTCGGCGCACGCACATTGGCGGGTGGCATCCCGCAGAGAGCAGCCGTCGCGTCACTCCCCAATGAAGACCTGACCAAGAGCGTGAAGATCACGATTGGCACCGGCGGTCACGGACATACCTATCCGGGGGCCACTGTCCCCTTCGGCATGGTGCAACTCAGCCCCGACACTTTTAATGAGGGATGGGACTGGTGTTCGGGTTATCACTATTCCGACAGCTCGATCATGGGTTTCAGCCACACGCACCTGAGTGGCACGGGCAACTCCGACATGCTGGACTTTCTGCTGATGCCCGGCACCGGTCCTGCGAAGATATTTCCCGGCCTACGCCAAAACCCCGGCGAAGGCTATCGTTCGCGCTTTAGCCACGAAGAAGAGTTTGCCGAGCCCGGCTACTACTCGGTTCTGCTACGCGATTACAACATCCGCGCGGAGTTGAGCGCCACCGAGCGCGCCGGCATCCACCGCTACACCTTTCCCAAGAGCGACAGCAGCCACTTCATTCTCGACCTGGTCCATGCGTGGTCGAACTATCCGATTTTGTGGGCGAGTTTGAAAGTTGCCGGAAACAACACGATTGTCGGCGGGCGCAGCGTCCAGGGCTGGGCTCCCGGTCGCGAAATTTATTTCGCGATGCAATTCTCCAAGCCGTTCGCGTCCGCGGAAATCATCTCCGACAACAAGCCTCTCGCTGCCGGCGTGCGCGAAGCCAAGGGCACGTCGCTGAAGTGCCTGACGCATTTTGAAACCAAGGAAGGCGAAGTCATCCTGGTCAAGACCGGCCTCTCCGGTGTGAGTGAAGAAGGAGCGCGGAAGAACCTCGAGGCGGAGATCCCGGGCTGGGACTTTAACAACGTGCATCATGCTGCTCACGCTGCCTGGAACAAGAATCTCTCCAGGATCAAAATCGAAACCTCGAACGTACGGCACAAGAGGATCTTCTACACCGCTCTGTATCACATGATGGTCGCTCCAACTCTCATGGACGACGTTGATGGGCAATACCGCGGAATGGACGGCAAGAACCATCAACTCCCGGCTGGTTTCCACAACTACAGCACGTTTTCCTTGTGGGACACATTTCGCGCGGCGCATCCTATGTATACGTTGTTCCAGAGCGATCGCGTGGCGGATTTCGTCAACTGTCTTATCCGGATGGCGCAGCAAAGTCCAGATGGGGTTCCAATCTGGCCCTTACAAGCGAAAGAGACATTTTGCATGACTGGCTACCATGCAAGTTCGGTCTATGCCGAAGCCCATGCCAAGGGCTTCCAGGGAATCGACTTCACTCAAATTTATCCCGCGCTCAAAAAGCGCGCCATGGTTGACGACTATCGCGGCCTCGGCTACTACCGCAAACTGGGATACATTCCCAGCGACCAGGAAGAAGAAGCGGTCAGCAAGACCATGGAATATGCCTACGACGACTGGGCTGTGGGCAACATTGCGAAGGCTGTGGGCGAACTGGACGACGGCAAACTTCTGATCGAACGCGCAAAGAACTACAAGAACCTGTTCGACGCTTCCACCGGTTTCATGCGGCCGCGGCTGGAGAATGGCGAGTGGACAGAACCCTTCGTGCCGAACGAAATGGGTCATTCCAAGAAGTGGCGCGATTACACCGAGTCCGATCCGTGGCAGACCACCTTCACCGTCCAACACGACCCGGCGGGTCTGATCACACTGTTTGGCGGGCGTCAGGCGTTTGTCGAAAAGCTGGATGGCCTGTTCGCCGCCAGTTCCGAACTACCGCCCGATGCTCCGTGGGACATCGCAGGCATGGTCGGCCAGTATGCTCACGGCAATGAACCCTGCCACCACATGGCATATCTGTACTGCTACGCCGGGGCCGCGCACAAGACTCAAGCTCGTGTGCGCCAGCTTTTGGACTTGGAATACGACGATCAACCCGACGGCTTGGCCGGCAACGAAGACTGTGGGCAAATGTCGGCCTGGTACGTGATCAGTGCGCTCGGTTTTTATGCGGTCGACCCCGTAAGCGGCAACTATGTTTTCGGGACGCCTTTGTTCGACCGTGCTGAGGTTGAAATCGGTAATGGAAAAAAACTGGTAATCGAAGCGAAACGGAATTCTCCGGGCGACTCCTATATCCAGTCCGTTACGTTCAACGGCAAGCCATATCACAAGTTGTGGTTTAACCACGCGGATCTTGCCCATGGCGCAACCATGGTATTTACCATGAGCGGCAAGCCCAGCGAGCAGTTCGGTTCCGATGGAGATGCAGCGCCCCCTTCACTCGGCGATGCGGTCCGCGAAAATCAATCCAAAGTGTGATTGATGTTGAAGGTGATGTTCGTGAAGTTGCCGAGCTGCTGTGGAGACGACCGGATCATTGATGCTGTGATCGACCTTGATGCGGTGGAACGCGCACGGGCGCTGCAAGGTGAGGGTATGGGCTTGCGCGGGGTTGCTGGGAAGCTGGGCTGCTCCGTGAACACGCTTCGCGGTGCGCTGTCGGCGTAATCGGGCGAGGCCGCTGGCGATGGACGGCCCCGGCGCAGAATGAAAACGGGGCTCCCCTCAGCCGTGGTGCTGGAAGAAATCCTCACGCGAGGGGCCCCTTCTCGAAGCAGGAGAAGGGGCGCACCCGGCGAGAAGCGGCGCACCCGGCAGGTTAGAAGTCGGCCACCCGCCGTGAGGAGTCGGGACTCCAGCCCCTCTCCCCGCTTCTCGGCGCTCCACACATTTCAAGCCCTCTGGGAATTCTGAAAAGCGCCCCAGCAAGAACGGCTTGCGGGGCTTGTGCTTCGCTAAAACTGGATCGTGGCGAGATCAGCCGATTCTCCGCGTCGTACACGTAAGCAGCGCCGACGGCCGGGTTGCTGGTCATGTTCCCGGCAACATCATAACCGAAGCCAGAGAGCTGGTTATTCGTTCCCGCCGAAGTGCTGAGTCCCTCGGTGTTGGTCTTGCCGATGACGCCGGAGCGGTTGATCAGATTTCCCCAGGCGTCGATCCCGGAGATCGCCGGTGCCACACCCCCGGATTGGTCGCCGTCGGCCCGAACGTCTCACCCCACTGGCTGCCCGTCTACATGCGCGGCGGAGATGGAACCCACGCCCAAGAGAACTTGTTCGTCGAGAGGCCCCTTCTCGAAGAACGCGAGAAGGGGCGCACCCGGCGAGAAATGGGGCACCCACAGTCTAAACGGTTAGAAGTCGGCCGCCCGCCGGTGGCCTCGAAAACCGCGGGACTTATCCGGCGCCCTTCGAAAGGTGCGAAAGGTAGTGTGCCCGAACAGCGCCCAGGTTAGCGCCCAAAGGACGGGCGCGAACCTGGGGCACCGTGCAAAAGACGAGTTACCCTTCTTCAGAGCAACAATTGAATCTTGTCAAACTGCTGAGCCCAACCAATGTTCAATAGGGCGTACGCGATGAGGGGAATGCCTACTTCTGTAACAGTGACTCTGGCCTTCCCCTCAGATTCACTGAATTCAACAATAACGGTGATCTCGTCAGGCCACCGCCCAGGAACCGATACTTGCGAGCCGGGAATTGTTTTCCCGTTCTCGTTAGAGAAAGACATCGTAGACACGATTTTCTTGTTTGCGATGACTTCCTTGAAGGTTCCGGTGTTCCAAAACATCCTTCCTTGCGAGGATTTCATCGCCCAAAGATAGCTGCCACCCTGTCGCACGTCGTTGCGGACGACGATTGCGGTGTAGCCCTTGGGCCCCCACCACTTCTTAATAGAATCCGCATCGTTCCAAACCCTCCATACGTCGGCTACAGAGGCGTTGAAGGTGCGTTCCATGCTGACGGTCGTGTGGAAATTCCATGCACCGAGGAACAACAGGGTCAACATCAATGTGATACCGCCCGATATTTTGTAAATCATGCTGAACCTCCCTATATTCGGCTTGACATTCGTCCCGAGCTGGTAAGGGCTAGATCATTCTTTCCAACCGAACGTAGCTGGCTTCCATGCCATGCTCCATACCCGTCGCGAGCATGGCCGCCCGCGTCTGGGCATCGGGGAGCGTCATTCGCATTGTCATCAAAGTGCCCTCTCCGTCGGCCGCGAACCTGGTTTCAATGTGGTTGTCCGGCGTAGGATCCGGCAGGTGCATTCGCTCGACGTGGACGATCCTGTTATAAGGCTCCAGTTCCAGAAACTCGCCGGTAATATGGAATCCACCGCCTTTGCCATTTGTCCACTCGTAACGGAATTTGCCTCCGGCCTTAGCCTCGTTGATGCATACGGGCATGGTCCATCCTTCCGGACCCAGCAACCATTTCTGGATTAATTTCGGATCGGTATGGGCGCGGTATACGGCTTCCGGAGGTGCAGCAAAGCGCCTGGTCACAATCACGTGAGTGTCTCCCTCGGTCTTCAGCGTCATCTTGTTCATCGTTTTCTCCCTTTCTTGTGGGTTTGCATCCCGGCCAGAACTTCGTCCAGCCGGTCGTAGTTTTGCTCAAGGGCCTTTCGCAACATCGCCAGCCACTGGTCTATCGCTTCAATACCGGCTTTTGCGAGACGACGAGGGCGCTTCGTACCCGCGACCCGGCGAACGATCAGGCCCGCGTCTTCGAGCACCTTCAGGTGCTGGGAGATTGCGGGTTGAGTCATCTCGAATGGCTTAGCCAGTTCGTTGACGCTGGCTTCCCCGTTGGCCAGACGAGCGAGAATCGACCGCCGCGTCGGGTCAGCCAAAGCAGAAAAAGTAGCATCGAGATTATACATAAGTACCAACTTATATAACTAACTGTTTATTGTCAAGCAAAAAATTCCGCCCCATCTTCGCTTGATCGCTATCGAGAAGTATGTCTACAGGCGGAATCCATCGAGCGCGCAGAGGCTCGGCCGCAAATCACGAGATAAGACATCACGCAGACCGAAGGCAAGGAACTCGCCACCCTCACGGAAGTCAGCGGCGACGTTAGCGTTCGGCGGTTCGCGCCGGCTCGTCGAAGGAGTAGACAACCTGGCCGAGTTGGGCGTCAATACTATTCAGGCAGCGAAGCAAACGGGCGTCCGCCGCATTGTTCGTTCGTCATTCATAGGAGCCAGCGAAACTGGGATCGCGCTCGGTCGCGACCATAAAGCTGTTGAGCAGGCCGTCGAAACAAGCGGCGTCCAGCACACGATACTTCGGCCGAATACTTTTATGCAGAGTTATGCAATGAATGCCGACAGTATGCGCCGCGATTCTGCCTTTTATATGCCGCAAGGCTCGGGTAGAGTCAGTCTTATTGATGTGGGAGATGTCTCCTCGGTTGCGTCAGCCGTACTTACGCAAGACGGCCATGAAAGCAGAGCATACGAATTGACGGGGCCGGAAGCGCTGTCGAATGACGGTGTCGCGGCAAAGCTATCCGCCGCTCTTGAGAAAAGGATCTCTGCATTGATGTGACTGCGAAACAGGCTGAGCAATCCATGTCGAGTGCAGGGCTTCCCCTTGGATGGTCAAGTCCCTTTTGGAATTGTTCGAATTCAGCAAGAGCGGTGCCGGGGAACGCATTTCAGACGATGCTGAGCTGATCCTGAATAGAAAGCCAACCTCATTTGCCAGTTTCGTCGGCCGCAACGTGAAGCTATTTCAATGATCTGAGAAGCAGCAACCAAATGTATCGCTTGAATTGCTGTGAAAAGGATGAACAATCTCGACGGTTGGTAGTGCCTCAGTTAACGAACTGAGGCACTACCCGACGGTTCTGTCATTTGGTGATAAAGCCTGGTTTGTCACGATACCCGGGCCACGCACTAACGGACTGCGATGGGACAATATGATTTAATGGGCGAGCGTGGACATTCCGCCTGCCAATATTAATCAAACAGAACCTTCAGGGGCGGAAGACTGCACCGCCTCGGTGGCGAAGGGTGCGGCGGTCGAAATGGAGCTCGGGCCGGAGAGCCGACTTCTGCCCGAAATGCTCGGTGAAGAGCTTTGGCAGGCGGCTGGTGCCGAGCCGATCGAGTTAAGCAAGGCGGAATTTGCCGAGGCGCTTGAAGCGATAGGAGCTAAGGACAATTTCGGTCTCGACCCGGGGAAGCAGCCCAACGGGCGGCAGCGAGAACTGTTCTGGCGGGCTCTGCATCTGCAGGAACTTGCCATAGCGCGCGGATGCGCCCTGGGGCGAGAGTCCGCGTGGCGGCGCTTTCTTGCGCAATATCGGGAACCGCTGACCAGGGCCGCGGTGGAGATGACCGGGTCGGTTGCGCTGGGCGAAGAGTTGGCGAGCGCGCTTTACTCGGAGCTATTCGGGCTGACGGAACGCGAAGGCAAGCGCTGGTCTCCGCTACTTCGATACTCGGGGCGAGGATCGTTGATGGGTTGGCTGCGCGCGATCCTGGCGCAACGGCGGGTGAACCAGTACAGGAAGATCGGCCGGGAAACCGAGCTGGGTGAGATCGAACCGGCGGCGCGAGTCTCCGAGCAGATTGAGCTCAAACAATTAGAGGATTTGCGGGCGGCGATCAAGATGACGCTGAGCGCGGCTTCCGCGGAAGAGCGCTTCGTGCTTTCCGCCTACTACCTTGACCAGCGTACCCTGCACGAAATAAGCCGCGTGCTTCGAGTTCATGAAGCAACAGTCAGCCGCAAACTCAAGCGCGCGACCGAGCATCTGCGAAAAGAGCTGCTGCGGACTCTGAGAGGACGTGGCCTGAGTCGGCGCGCGGCAGAAGAGGCGCTCGGGATCGATCCCAGGGATGTTGATATCAATCTGCGCAGGTTGCTGCAAGAATCTGCCGGCGGCCCGAACTCTAATAAGGAACGACAAGAGTGAACTGGAATTTTCAACTCGGAATACATCCTGACGCTGACCAGCTCAGTGTGTTCGTCGAGGGCGCAGCTACGTCGCGGGAGCACGAGCAGATGCTGGCGCACCTGGCCGAATGCGCGGAGTGCCGGAAGGCCGTATTTTTCATGCAGCCGCACGAGGAAGCGCAACGAGCTGCGAGGACTCCAGTAAAAGGATGGATATTGGGGCGGCTCTTGCCGGTCGGGCTGCCCGCCGCGGCGCTGGCGTGTGGACTGGTTGCGGTATTGATTTATCTTCGGCCCCATGGAGCCGCTCCTCCGGCCTCTCAACAGGTTGCGAGCTTACGAAAACCCGAAGTCATTCTCCCGCCAACGGCGATTGCGCCCAGTGCCGATTCAGAGATGGATCAACGATCCAGATTACCCAGAGGCGTCGCACCGGTGAACGATCTTTCAAGGCGGGATAACTTGAAATTGCCTACCGTGAATCTGCCCAGTTCAACGGGCAGGCAAGCGGCAGCAAGAGTTGCTGCTCCTGAGACGACTACGGCCAATCTTTCTGCCAACGCTCCGGTTGGGCATGCGGGGGGATCAGCGGGCGGTGTGATTGGCCGAATCTCGCCCGAATTGCCATTGAATGGCCGGAATTACGACAGGCTGGAAAATTTCGCGAAGCTGCAGCAAGTCCCGGCACCCCCGGTCGCACAGGGCGCGGCATCACAAAATAGTTTAGCTGAGAAAAAAGACCTGGGCGGATTGATGATTGAGCGAGCGCCCGCGCAAGACAAGACGCTCGCCGGAGTTTCCGGCCGGATCACGGATCGAAGCGGCGCTGTCGTCGCGGGCGTGACGGTTATGCTGCGCGATGCGAGCGGCAACACGCGGGGGACGACGACCGGCGCGGATGGCAGCTTCAATCTGACAGGACTGCCGGCTGGACGGTACGAGTTAACAGCGACGGCAAGTGGCTTCAAGACCATCGAACAATCGATCGAATTGAATCCGAGCCAGCTTGCGATGATGGAGCCGGTGCTTGATGCGGGGAAGGTGTCGGAAACGGTGGAGGTAACGAGCGCCGCGGCGCAACTCCAAACTGAATCGGCCAATGTGGGCCAGGTCATTACGGGCCAGGTCGTTGCAGAAGTACCGGTTGTGGGCCGGGAGGTTGGGGCGCCGTTCGGCCTGCCGGTTACGGCGACTGTATCGCATGGCAAACGTCTTATTTCTCTCGATAGCGCGGGCAATCTCTTCCTGAGCCGGAATGGGGGCAAGAAGTGGAAAAAGATCAATCCGCAATGGGCGGGCAAGGCAGTTCGCATCGAGTTGACGCCATCCTACTCGAATGAAGCTCCAGCAAAGCCTGAGAACGAGACCTTGGGGAAGGCGAACGAGGCGGCAGTATTCCTGCTAACTACGGATTCCGGCACGGCTTGGACCAGTAAAGACGGGGCGCACTGGCGTAAGCAGTAACTTTTAAACTCTCCTCAGTTAAGAATCCGCAAAAAATATTCTGCAAAACTCCCGATCAGGCGCGAACTCTGATTGAACGAACGAAGCGCGGCGGGCCCTCCGGCCTTTGACGCAACGGGGGACGCGTAATGCCTCGGCTGCTTCAGGCTTTCGATCTGCAGGCACTCTAGAAGTGTCTCGGAGGATTCCATGGTTTATGGCAAATGGCACCAGACGGCGATCAGATTCACGCTTGTGCTTGTCGCTGCATTTCTTACCATACTCGGGCTTGCCTTCCAACAGCCGTTTCAGGCAGCGTCTCATGTGTCCTCCCCGGTCGCGACTTATTCGCAAGGCATGTTGCGACTAACCATTCCTTACGAGGCCCTGCATGCAGGAGCTGGGCGATTCACGGTGGAGGTTCTGGATCCTGAAGATCAGGCTGTCGGGCACACCCGGCAGCAAGTAAAAATCACGGCCCGAAACGGGCAGTTGCAGAGTGAGGTAGGACTGGAAAAGAGTCTGTCCGTTGACGATCTGGTGTGGCATCGAGTTCGGTACCGTTTCGAATATGACGACGCGTCAAAGCCTGATCTCGAAGGAACGGAATCAATCTCCCAGATCCTGAGCCGGCCGGTGATCCATATTTTGGGGCAACAGTCTTATATCGCCGGAGGCCAGGCGGCCGTGCGCGTGATTATTACGGACACCAGGGATGAGGCAATATCCGGCCGCGGTTCGGTTCAGATCGAATTGCTGGACGCGGACGACAACCCGCGCGTCCTTTTCTCCGGTCGTTTGAATCGGAATGGAACTACGGAAGCGCAGTTTCGCTTTCCTGCGGGAGTGATTGGGAGTTACCGGCTGCGCTATGTGGCCGACACGCCGATCGGGTCGACGGAATTTACACAGGACGTACGCCTGGAGGACAAGGTTTCCATTCTGCTTACCACGGAGAAGCCACTGTACCAACCGGGGCAGATGATTCATGCGCGGGCGCTCGCTCTTGACCGCTCGGAGCATCAGGCAGCGGCGAAGCGTGCGCTCACGTTTGAAGTGGAAGATTCCCGTGGTAACAAAGTCTTCAAGAAAGCGACTGCGACCGACCAGTTCGGAGTGGCATCGGCCGAATTTGGCTTGGCCGACGAGGTCAATCTGGGGACTTATCATCTGCGCGCGTTGATGGGGGATGCCGACGCACCGACCAATACGGCTGAGATCGCGCTTAATGTGGAGCGATATGTTCTGCCGAAATTCAAGGTGGCCGTTGAATTTGCGAACGAGAAAGATGGTAAGAAGCAGAAGCGCGGTTATCAACCAGGCGATCATGTTACGGGTACGGTGCGCGCCAACTACTTTTTCGGTAAGCCGGTGGACCATGCCGAACTCAGCATGAAGGCTTCGGCAATGGATGTGTCGATGTTTGAGGCCGCAGCAGCCACTGGGAAGACGGATTCCGACGGCTCGTATCATTTCGACCTCACATTGCCGAAATACTTTGCCGGGCGGCCGCTTAGTCACGGTGCGGCTCGGGTGTTGATTGAGGCGACGGTGAAAGATTCCGCCGGGCATTCCGAGACGCGCGGGCAGCCGATCACGGTTAGCGATTCGCCGCTGCTGATCACTGCAATTCCCGAGGGTGGCACGCTAGTACCAGGTCTGGAGAACGAAGTTTTTATTCTGACTTCTTATCCAGACGGGACTCCGGCGAAGGCGGACGTCACGGTTCGTTCTTCCATGAATGGGAATCAGCATGCGGCGACCGATGAAGGAGGTATCGCCGTAGTTCGGCTTAAGGTCAAGGCGGGCAAGGATAAGATCGAGATCGAAGCTCACGATCAGGAAGGAAACCATGCGTCGAACAAGGTCGAACTGGAGGCTCGTGACGGCGAAGACCAGATTCTTCTTCGCACGGAACGAGCTGTTTATCGCGCGGGCGAGCGCATACAACTCAAGGTATTTTCGACCAAGGCACGCGGGTCTGCGTACATCGACATCGTGAAGGAAGGCCAGACCGTGCTGACGCGCGACCTCGATCTTGAAAATGGCGAGGCGGAACTTACGCTTGCGGCCACCCCGGAGATGGCGGGGACAGTGGATATCAGCGCGTATCTTTTCGGTCGAGATGCGCGTCCGGTTGGCGATCACAGGCTGCTCTTTGTTCAGCCTGCCAACGAACTAAAGATTGAGACGGTTGCGGATGCAGGAGTCTACAAGCCTGGCGGCGACGCGCGGATCAAGTTTCGCGTGACCAACTCGCATGGCGAGGGCGTCCATGCTGCGCTTGGACTGCAGGTGGTGGATGAGGCCGTGTTTGCCCTGGCGGAAAAGCAACCAGGCTTTGCGAAGGTCTTTTTTTATCTGGAACAGGAGGTGATGAAACCACGTTATGAGATTCACTCAATCGGGATGCCGGAGATTGTTGAACCGGCTGAGAAGTCGGAGGCCGCACAGCGCGACCGGGCGGCGCGGGCGCTGTTCTCGGCAACGGAGATCGTGACTCCAAATAAATTTGAAACCGAAATCGGCAAGGATGTGCCGATGGCGAGGTACGCTGATTATCTGCAACGCTACCAGCAACAGTTTCAAAAGCAGGCAAACCAGTTAGCGAAAGAGCTGAGCGCGGCTTACGAGAAGAACCCAAAGGCGGGCGATCCGACGGACGTTTATGGGAAGCTGGCACAGTCGGGCGACCCGGAATTTCGCGATCCATGGGGCCACGGTCTTATTTTTGAACGGGCGCGCTGGGCAGGGCCGGAGAAGTATTTCGTGATGCGGAGCGCTGGCGCGGATGGCCAACTGAACACGGGCGATGATCTGCAAGCGCTTTTGTTGTTTCAGCGCAAGTGGATTGCGGGGCCGCCCAGTCCGGAGTCAACCGGGATTGATGTGAAGGTTGAACATGACCGCGGCCCGCTGCATGGCCAGGCGGAAATCGTCGGAACCGTCACGGACCCAACGGGCGCCGTTGTGGCTGGAGCCAATGTCGAATTGCGGAGCGTTGGCAGCGGAAAGATCCGTGCCGCGACCTGCGACGCGTCTGGTCAATTCCGCTTTTCCGGTTTACCCGACGGTGATTACGTTATTCAAGTAACGCAAATGGGATTCAAGCCAGCGGCTGTGGCACTGACGCTTGAGGTGCGCGACCGGGCCGTGCTCTCCGCACGGTTGTCGGTCGGTTCAGTCAGCGAAGTGGTTGAGGTTAGTGCGGGGTCGGTGCAGCTTCAAACCATGAATGCCGAGGTTGCGGGTGTTGGGGGCGGCGCAGCCGGCGGCGTGGTTGGCGGCTTGATTGTGGAGCAGCGGGCCGCAAGCCTTCCATTCAATGGGCGCAACGTTGATCGGCTTGAACAATTTGCCGCTTTGAAAAAAGACAATGGCAGCGCCGTTCTCGCCAAGGACAGCAGCGGACCGCCCGCCGCGCATGTGCGTTCTTTTTTTCCCGAAGCGCTCTACATCAACCCCGAAATCATCACTGACAAGGACGGACGCGCCAGCATCGCGATTCCAGTGGCCGACTCCATTACGACGTGGCGCATGGCGATGATTGCCTCGACGCAACAGGGAGCACTGGGAACGTCAACTTCGAGTCTGAAGGTCTTTCAGGACTTCTTCGTCGATCTCGATCTGCCCGTCACGCTGACGCAGGGCGACCGCGTTTCGATTCCGGTGGCTATTTACAACTATTCGGGCTCTCGTGGCGATGTGAATTTGAAACTTCAATCCGACGATTGGTTTTCGCTGGTGGACGACTCGGGTGAAAAATCGGTCACGGTAGATTCGGCTCGGGTCGGGAGTTCACAGTTCACGCTCGAAGCGCGGCGTATCGGGAAGTTCAAACTCACGCTCGCGGCGCGCATGCCAAGCGGAACAGATCGCAATAACAACGATCGGGCTGACATCGTGGTCCGGGAAATCGAAGTCATTCCGAATGGGCGCGAGCAAAACCTTATTTTTAACGGCCGCCTGGAAAGTACGGCGGAACACGAACTCGCGTTTCCGGCGGCCTCGATTGCTGAAGCCAGCAGGATTTTTGTGCGGCTTTATCCCGGCCCGATGAGCCAGGTTGTCGAAGGGATGGACGCTATCCTACGCATGCCGGGTGGGTGTTTCGAGCAGACCTCGTCGAGCACTTATCCGAATGTGCTGGCGCTTGATTACATGAAGCGCTCGAAAAAGCTGACGCCGGAGGTGCATGCGAAGGCCGAAGGATTTATAGCAAATGGCTACCAGCGCCTGCTCACATTTGAAGTGCCGGGAGGCGGATTCTCGTGGTTCGGAAATGCGCCGGCCAACAAGATTCTGACCGCTTACGGCCTGATGGAGTTTTACGACATGTCGAAGGTCCATGATGTGGACCCGAAGCTCATCTCGCGAACCCAGCAATGGCTGGCGATCCAGCAACTGGAAGATGGCAGTTGGAAGCCGGACACGCAATTTATTAATGAGGGCGC
>Ga0182013_10000049_pt1 | contig 129696 bp, 131 predicted proteins | sample 612S2MmetaG_FD_120487 | JGI IMG/M metagenome (GOLD analysis project Ga0182013, IMG submission 120487) | Permafrost microbial communities from Stordalen Mire, Sweden - 612S2M metaG | ecosystem: Environmental > Terrestrial > Soil > Wetlands > Permafrost | place: Sweden: Stordalen | collected...
ACGACGACGTGACGCAGCGCGAGCAGACGGCCGCGTGCGTCGATGACGCCGCGCACCGCGTTGACGCTCATCGGGCGGTACCAATCGTGTTGCGTGTCGTCTTCACGCGTCCACACCACTCTCACCGGCGCCTTGATCGCGTTGGAGACCGCGACCGCTTCCTCGATGTAGTCAGACTGAAGGCGCCGCCCGAAGCCGCCGCCGAGCATCGTCGTGTGGATGATGCATTTCTCGAGCGGTAGTCCGGTAATCGCCGCAGCTTTGGCCTGGCCGAGTGTCTGCGCCTGGGTGGGCGCCCACACTTCACAAATGCCGTCGTGCACGTACGCCGTTGCGTTCTCGGGTTCCATCGCGGCGTGCGCGAGGAACGGTCCGCGGTAGATCGCCTCGAGCGTCTTCGCGCCGTGAACATCGTCGACGCTGTGACCGCGTTGAAGCGCAATCTGCCATTGAGCCGGATCGCTCGCCATGCGCTCCGAAACCGCGAACATCGCAGCGCTGTTGAGCTGCGCGTTCGGACCTTCGTCCCACTCGACGACCAGCGCGTTCCGGCCCTGGAATGCAGCCCATGTATTGCCGGCGATGACGGCGACGCCGGTCGGCACTTCGACCGCGTCCAGCACGCCGTGAATCGCCTTGGCCTTGCGGGCGTCGAAGCTGCGGACTTTGCCGCCAAAAACCGGCGAACGCGCGATCGCGGCATAATGCATTCCCGGAACTTTGACGTCCATTCCGAACCGCGCGGTTCCGTTGACTTTCGCGGGAATGTCGAGCCGGCGAGTCGATGCAGCGCCGATGAGCTTGAACTGTGAGGGGTCCTTGAGCGACACGTTGGCCGGCACGGGGAGCGTCGCGGCGAGGGCGGCCAACGACCCGTACGTTGCGCGGCGCTTCGTCGCGCGATCGATCACAACGCCGTTCTCGGTGGCGAGATGCGCGGGATCGACGCTCCATTGTTTCGCCGCAGCGGCGACGAGCATTGCGCGAGCGGTCGCGCCCGCACGGCGAAGGGGAAGCCAGGAGTCGCGCATGCTGGTGCTGCCGCCCGTCGTCATTCCCGTCGCGCCATTATAGACATAGCGCGGCGCGGCTTCGGCGATCGTGACCCGGAGCCGTTCGAGCGGGAGGTCGAGTTCTTCGGCGATCAGCGTCGGGAGACCGGTCATGACGCCCTGGCCCATTTCGGACTTGTTGAGGGTGACGGTGACCACGTCGTTCGGGTCGATGTGCAACCAGACATCGGGAGCAAAGCCGCTCGCAGCGGTTGCGGCCGAAGCTTGCGCCTCGAGACTGATACCCAACGCGAGGCTACCGGCGAATACGCCGGCCAGCTTGACGAATTCGGAGCGAGAGACCGTTGCCGTCATGCCGATTTCTCCAGTTGGCCTGCGGCACGGTGGATCGCCGAGCGTATTTGCTGATAGGTTCCGCAGCGGCAGATATTCGTCATCGCCGTCTCGATGTCGGCATCCGTCGGATGCGCATTTTGTTGCAGTAGACTCGCCGCAGCCATGAGTTGCCCCGATTGGCAGTAGCCGCACTGCGGGACTTGCTCTTCGATCCACGCCTCTTGCACCACGTGCATGCGGTCGGTTGCCAGCGACTCGATCGTCGTGATGCGCTTGCCGGCCGCAGCCGATACGGGAAAGACGCATGAACGGGTCGCTAGCCCGTCGATGTGGACGGTGCAGCAGCCGCAGAGCGCAACACCGCATCCGAACTTCGTGCCCGTCAATCCGACGACGTCGCGTATTACCCAGAGGAGCGGCATCTCATCGGGAACGTCCACGTCGTGAGGCTGTCCGTTTACGTTCAAGGATTGCATGTATGGCCTTCCGACTCGCAAGCGCTATGCCAGCGATGGTATCGGAACCGCCGCAAAAAGCGGTAAGACGATTTTTCGGGGCTACACGTGCACGATCAGGTCGTTCGCCGTTAGGGGCTTGGCGATTGCGCCGAAACGGTACGCGCCGGCGAGGACCGGGTTGATCAGGGCCGAGTCGAGCGAGGTCGCGTACTGGGAGCGGGTTCCCTTTTTCACGTCCTCGACCGTGAACTTCGTGTACTTCGCGATGATCGCGGCCGTCTCGTCCGGATGCGCGTTGGCCCAGCGGGCCGCCTCGTAGATCGCGGCGACGAACCGCCGCGCGAGCACGGCATTTTGATTGAGCCAACTCCGTGTCGACACCCACGGGCCGAGATAGAACGGCGCGATGTCGTTGAAGACGCTCTCGAGGATGCGCAGCGGCACGTCCGGGCTGCTCAAGAACGGCTCGATGGTGACGGCGGCGGCGATGTTGTTGCGCGCGAGCGCGGCCGGCATTCCCGTGAAGGGCAACTCGATGAACGCGACCTTGCTCGTGTCGGCGCCGCTCTTGCGCAGCCAGACCTGCGTTGCGATTTGGCCCAGCGTGTTGAGCGCAACGACGCCGATGCTCTTCCCTTCGAGGTCGCGGGCGCTGCGAATCGGCGAGTCCCGGACGACGGCCAGCGCGAGCGAGGGGACCTTGGTCACGACTTGGGTCCCGCTGCCGGCGAAGACGCCGAAATCGATCCCGTGGATGATCCCGCTCGCGGTTCCAACGATGTCGCCCTGCGCGCAGTCCGCCGCATTGGCTGCGACCGCGTTGAGTGCGGCCGAGACGGTCGGCTGGACGATCAGCTCGATGTTGAGCCCAGCCTTCTGGAAGAAGCCCTCGTCGCGCGCGTAGTAGGGGTTCATGTACGGCTCGGTCAGCGAGACGGCGATCCGGATCGTGCCGGGATTGCTCTGCGCCTGCGCCGCCCGCGGTAGCGTCGTGGACAGCGCGCCGCCGAGCAGCGCGAGCACGGCACCGCGGGTAAGGTGTTGCTTCTCAGACGAGGAAGCGCACTCACCCATGGAACCAACTCGCGAACGTTGTGACATCGTCGTCGTCGGCGGGGGCAGTGCGGCCTTCGCCACGGCGGTCGCCGCGCGTGAAGCGGGTGCGCAGCGCGTCATCATCGTCGAAAAGGCGCCGTTAGCGGAATCCGGTGGCAATGCGATGTTCTCCCATACCGGCTTTCGATTCGCCAATCGCGGCGCCGCCGAGATTCGCGAGTTTCTCCCTCACATTGCCGACGAGCCGTTCGCGAAGATGCACATTCCGCCTTACACGCAGGATGATTTCATGAACGACCTGGTCGCCGTGACGCAGGGCAGGATTGACCGCGCGCTTGCGACCGTCCTCGTCGAAGACTCAAACAGCGCAGTGCACTGGATGCTCCAGCTCGGCATCCCGTGGGACGTCGGCAGTCACATCGTCGTCGACGGCGAGCTGTTTTTCGGACCGGGGATCAACATTCACCCCACCGGCGGCGGGCGCGGACAGATCGCCGCCTGGCGCGAGATCGCGGCAGCGCACGGGATCGAGGTTCGGTACGACACGCCGGTTTCGGGCTTGCTCGGCAACACGCGCCGGGTCACCGGCGTGCGCGTCGACGGACCCGACGGTGAGGTCGAGATCGAAGCGCGCGCGGTGATTCTTTGCGCCGGCGGCTTTCAAGCCAGCCGCGAGATGCGCGCCCGCTATCTGCGCGGGAAGCCCGACTTCATGAAGGTCCGCGGGACGCGCCACGACACCGGCGAGGTGTTGCGGATGGCGCTCGAGCTCGGTGCGCGCGGTGCCGGCGAATGGCAGGGCGCGCACGCGACGCCGATCGACGCCGGATCGCCCGACTTCGAAGTTCCGGTGCGCAGCGACGGGATGGGCAGCTGGACGAACCGCTACAGCTACCAGTATGGAATCACCGTCAACAGACTCGGCCGGCGCTTCTTCGACGAAGGCGAAGCTCACCAAGGATACACGTACGCAAAAACGGGTGCGGCGGTACTCGATCAGCCGGGCGGGACGGCATTCCAGATCTTCGACCAAACCGGGATCGCGCTGATACGGCCGCATGCCGAGATGCACCTCGAAACGAAGGTCGAGGCCGGCACGCTCGAAGCGCTGGCCGACGCCCTGCAGATTCCGCGCGAACCGTTGCTGGCGACGATCGCGGCCTTCAACGCCGCGATCGACGGAAGCAAGCCGTTCGATCCGACACAGTCCGACGGTCGCACGACGGCCGGCGTCAATCCGCCGAAGACGAATTGGGCGACCGCGATCGTCGCACCGCCGTTTCGCGGCTATCCGATTACGGGCGGTGCGACGTTCACCTTCGGTGGGCTCGAGATCACGACCGACGCACAGGTCGTCGGCATGACCGGCCGGCCGATCGAAGCGTTATATGCCGTCGGCGACATCAGCGGCATGTTCTTTCACAACTATCCGGCGTTCACCGGACAAACGCGCAACGTCGTCTTCGCGCGTCGCGCCGCACGCCACGCGCTGCGCTCTTGCTAACGGTAAGGCTGGACGAGAACGTCGATCGATGTACCGTGATCCGCAACGCGGCAACTCGGGCCGCTGCCGCCGTGAGCGGCGATGCTGTTGACCTTCGTGAAGATCTGCACGTTGCAGACGATGTGCATACGAGCCGGATCCATGATGGTCAGGAGTGGCGCCCAAGCGTTTGAGTGGTGGTGTGTGTCACGTTCAAATGTCCGCACACGATCGTTCGCGAGGCTGTCGCCGGTCCTACCGGTACCGGGGCTGCACAATTGCGAGGAAAATGTGAAGGTGCTATTGACGTTGATGTCACTTCCCATCGCGTTCCTCACATGAAGGGCGAACGTGGATGGGTGGTCTGCAAGCGCAATAGTCGTGAGCGACGAAAAGGCCAATAAGAACGAGAGAAGAGTCCGCACGGGGCCTCCGTTTCGTGGTGTATGAACGCTTGCTTGCCTACATACGGCGGCCGGCTTTTTTTATCCCGAGTTCGTCGAGGGACAGCCACCCAGCTCGCAGACGACTGCTCCGTGTTACTCTCTACGCATGAGCGACAAAGGGAAGCCGCCGCCGGATTTCGCGATGGTACGTGCCGTCGAAATTCTAGCGCAGATCGCCGAGAAGCAGCTGAAGTCAGCGCACGTGCTGCCGCCGCCGATCGATGTGCCGATCATTCTGTTCAACGAACACATCATGTTCGTCATCGGGAAGACGCAGCGCGCGGCGGTTATCGCCGAACTCGGACCCGGCTATGCCTTTCCGACGAAAGGCTGGGAGTCGTATGCGATGCACGAGGGGACCACGCGGTGTCTCCTGAGTGCGCTGTATCGCGACGACGTGCTGGTCGGCATCGATTATTATGTCGCACCGGCAAATCGCGTGCCCGAATTGCGCGCGGGTAACTTCGGCGAATTCCGTTTCGTGCCGGGCCAGATCATGATCGGCAGCGACATGCTGCGGTTGGATGAACGCTTTGTAGCGGTTGCCGAGGGTCCCGACAATCGGACGTTTGCGCATGCCTTCGAAGTGCGCTTCCCGGGAGGCATTGCGTACGTGCAAGGCACCGGCGGCCACGTGCAGCGGCTCGTGCTCTACGCAATCGGCTAGCCGGGCCCGTGTTCGATTTCGTCGACGCGATTCGGGTAGAAGGCCAGATGGTCTTTGATTGCGGCAACGGCTTCGTAGGGTGCTTCGTACGTCCACACGGCGTTGACCGCGCGCTCGCCGCCCGCCGCGATGCTATAGTAGGCCGCGTCGCCTTTGTATGGGCAATACGTCGCGTTATCGGTGCGCGCGAGCAACGTCATGTCGACGTCGGCGCGCGGGATGTACTGCACGGGTGCATAATCGCTCTCGCGTAGCGTCAGCGCGTTGCGCGAATCGGCGATGAGCTTGCCGCCTGCCAGCACGCGCACGCGTCCGGCACTCGGCTCGATTGTGATCGGATGATCGGCGCTCGGGATCTTAATGGTTTTCATGCAGCAGTTCTGTCTCCATAGGAATTAGTCGAAGGGTTGACCCGGGAAGATGTTGTCGACCGCGATCGTTCGCGTCCCGTCCTCGTCGCGCACGACGAACTTTCCGCCCGAGTAGAACGAGGCGCCCGTCACCGCGCCCGATTTGCTCAGGATGTAAAACGTGAGGCCGAAGCGCGGCGTACCGCGCGAGTTGATGAGCCGCTTGTCGGTCGTCACCGCCCGGACCCTGCGCAACGCCTCGACCGCGGCGTCCTTGGGCGAACGCCCCGCGCGCATCCGTTCGATGATGTACATCGACGAGAGCGTGTAGAGGTTCGATTCGCCGCGACCGGTCGAGCCGACGGCGCCGACCTCGTTGTCGACATAGAGTCCGGCGCCCAAGATCGCCGCGTCGCCGGTGCGGCCGGGGATCTTCCAGGCGAGACCACTCGATGAGTTCACTGCGCAGACGTCCCCGGCGGCGTTGATCCCCGCGCAGACGATCGTTCCCCAATAGTGCTGGATGTCGACTAAACCGTCGCGGATCATCGACTCGGCAGCGGAACTGATCCGCTCGCGCTTGGCCGGATCGAGGTAATGATCGGGGTCGATGCGGCGCTTCCATTCGTGCCACAGCGCGCGCGAGTGCTCGGTGTTCAAGTCGGCTTCGATCGGGAAGCCCATCGCGCGGGCAAACTGCTGCGCGCCCGCACCGGCGAGCAGCTGGTTGTCGGTCTGCTCCATGACGGCCTTCGAGACGAGCGACGGCGTCTTCACCCCTTCGATCGCCCCGACACCGCCCGCCCAGCGCTTGGGGCCGTGCATGCAGCACGAGTCGAGCTGTACGACCCCGTCGGCGTTCGGCAGTCCGCCGTACCCGACGCTGTCGTCGAGCGGGTCGAGTTCGTTGATGCTTACGCCGGCAACGAGCGCATCGAGCACGTCCTCCCCGCGCACGATCCCATCAAAGGCTCGCTCGACGCACGTCTGCGTCCCCCCGTTTCTAAACTGGTTGCCGTTCACCGTAGCGAGGACGATCGGCTTGACCGGCCGGCTCAAGAGGATCGCCGGCGCCGCGCTGCCGACGCCGAGAAATTCCGTTCGGTTGAGCTTCATGATTGCGGCTCACTCTTCGCCGTGAGGCCGTCCGCGGCTTCAAAAATACGGCGCATTGCCGCGCCGAGTCCGCCGACGTGCTCCGTGAGCACGGTCGCGTGATCGCCGCTAACGGAGTGGCGCCGGACGCGCGCGACATGACGCCATCCCATGGACGGGTCACCCGACATTCTTGGTTTATCGTCGTCGGCCCAAATCAAGTCGATTGAACGCGCCGTGCGTTTCGGAAAATAACGCAGCAGACGATCGCTGTAGATCCGGTCGGCGGGTGTCGTCGGGGCGGGCGGGTGCCATAGTTCGTCAATTGCGATTAAAATCTCGGCGGGGGACGATCGCGTGCGCACCGCGTTGGCAATGCTGCGCACGGTTCGGTAGACGAGCGTGGTGCCGCGTTGCGAGAGGAGCCTGCAAGCACGCGACGTCAATGCCCAGAGCGGTTCCAGTAACGCGTTCGGAGCGGCACTCGCAACAAGCGCGACAACATCGACGGTCGAGCCGGCATTTTCCAGCCTGCGCGCTACTTCAAATGCAACCACGCCTCCTGCGCAGAAACCGGCCAGACGATACGTCTGTGAAGGTACCGCAGTTGCGATCATCACGGCGTCGGCCGCGGCCATCGCGTCGATGCTTTCGGGAATCGAATCGCCCAGCGCGCCGTTCGGGCGAACGAGGTAGACCGGCTGTTCCGAGTCCAACGCGGTCGCCAGGAAGCGAGCATATAAGCCGCCGCCATTGACGTCGCTATCGTAAAAGAACAGTGGTGGACGCGAACCGGTAGCGCGCAGCGCGACGATCCGATTGCGGTGCGCGTCGTTCGTTTGGGCGAGTACCGCTTGCGCAAGCTCCCGAATGGTCGGCGCGAATAATAGCGTATCCGTGGACAGCGTGACGCCGAGGTCTGCTTCGATTCTGGTTATCACGCGGATCGCTCGCAACGAATCGCCGCCGGCCGCGAAGAAGTTTTCGTCAAGTGCCACCGGCGCGTACTCGAGAACATCTTCCCAAATGCGCAATAGCGCTTGCAGTAACGAATGGTCTTCGCCGGGTTTCGGATCGAGCTGCGCGACGCGTGAGTCTCGAGCGAATGTGTCCGTTAACTCACGCCGGCGAATCTTTCCGCTGCCGTCTCGTGCGATCGCCGATACCAGGTGCACGATGTTCGGGACAGCCGGGCGCGGTAGGATCAGCGCCGCGTGCTCGATCAGCTGTCTCTCGGTCACCATCGCGTCCGCGCGTGGGACAACGGCTACGGCAACGTGCTGGCCCAGGGTCGGATGCGGCAGCGGAAAGGCAACGGCATCTGCGACTGCGGGGTGCGCGCGCAGCGCCTCCTCGACGTTGCCCGGTGCGACTTTCTCACCACCGACGTTGATGAGTTCGTTCAGCCGTCCCGTGATATAGAGGTAGCCGTCGGCATCGATGTGCCCCGCATCGCCCGTGCGGTACCAGCCCGTCACCGGATCGACGATCGGCCCGCGCTCGCCGCCCGCATACGACGGCGCAACATTTGCTCCGCGAATGGCGACTTCACCATCAAAAATGGCAATCTCGCAGCCCACCGGGCGACCGACCGAGCCGAGTTTACGCGCGAGCGGCGGGGGCGGATTGAGGGCGGACGTCGGCGCTTCGCTCGTGCCGTAGCTTTCCAGCACGGGTACGCCGAGTGCCGCTTCGAGATCGACCGCTACCTGCCGATCGAGCGGCGCCGACGTCGATCGAATGAACCGCAGGCAGTGATCGAACGGCGCCGCCTCGCGCCGTATATAGGCCAACACGTCTCGATGCGCGGTCGGCGACGCCGTATACCAGGTGGGCTTGTGGATTCGCAATCCGTCCACGAGCGCCGCCGCGCCGATCTCCAAAGGGCAAACGACGGATGCTCCGGCTACCAGTGACGCTCCGATCACGTGAGTGATAGCGTGCACGTGATGCAACGGCGTCGCATTGAGGCACCGGTCCGCCGGCTGCAGGTTCAGCGCATCGACGATCGAGTTGAGGATGTGCATGAGCCGGGGCATGGTGTGCGGTACGATTTTGGAGAACGCGGTCGTGCCTGAGGTGCGCAGGAGCAATGCTACATCCTGGGCATACTCGGGGACGCGCTCCCGGCGCTGATACGGCTCGTCCGCGTGTACGTCGAAGACGCCGGCGGCCGCCTCAGGTGCAGCGATCATCCGCAAGATACCGACGCCGTGCCGGTTGAATGCGTCTCGATGCCGCAGGATCGCGGCCGCATCCGCGAGCACGAACGCCGGCATGATATCGGCCAGAAACGCGTCGATTTCGGCCGGTGGACGGCTCGGATCGAACGGAGCGCAGATCCCGCCGGACATCGCAGCAACGATGGCGGTGAACAGCTCCGGCCCGTTCGCTGCAGCGACGGCAATGACGGGATTCTCGGCCGGCACCCAATCCGCAAGAGCCGCGCCAAGGGCATCGAGGTGCGCAGCAAGCTGCTGATACGTGCACGTCGTGCGCGCCGTTGCAAGCAGCGCCGGAGCGTCCGCGTGCAACGCCGCGTGGGCGCTCACCGACGCCTCAAGCGAGCTGCGCAAACGGTTAGCGCACGTGCGCCGGCGTGCGTTCCGGTGCCGCCCCCGTTTGCTCTTCGGCAACCAGCTTCGCGAGGACGCGCTGCACGCGGACCGCGCCGGCGTCGACCTCCAGGAGTGCGAGACGGCGATTGCCGACTTCGTTCATGCGCGCTTGCTGCGCTTCGATCACCGGCGCGTCTTGCGCTTCGAACGCATACTTCCGGCCGACGGAGATCGTCTCGCGAATCTTGAGATCTTCTTCGAGCGGGCGCGGCGGGACGGTGAAACGTACGGCCCCAAAGTGATAATGCGTTGACTGTTCGCTCTCCGGCGTTAGCAAATGTAAACCGAAGTAGCCGGTGCCCGATTCTTTCGGGGTGCCGGGTTCGCGCACGCCGGTATCGAGAATCATGTAGCTCGGCGGACGCCAGTGCATCAATAGCCAGCTATCGACGTTCTTTCCGTCATTTCGGAACATCATGTTGGTCAGCGACGGTACGGGGACGTCGTACGACCAGCGCGCGATCGTAACGGTATCGCCGTCCTGCGTCACGTTGACGTCGTCGTTGACGGTGCCTGTCAGAACGCCGGCGTGGAGAAACGGCACGTGGCTGAGATCGAGCAAGTTGTCGACGATGAGCCGGTAGTCGGCTTTGATCGTCATGTAGTTGCGCGTGCTGATGTGTTCGGGCCGTGCGTCGTCGAGACACGAGTAATCGGGAATTTCTCCGGGATCGCCGGTTCCCGCGCCCATCCAGACCCATACGAGCGAGTATTTCTCGGTGACTTGGTACGAACGCACTTTCGCGGCCGGCGGGATTTTGTGATCGGTGTGCGGATTGAAAACGCACGTGCCCGTGCGATCGAATTCGAGGCCGTGATACGCGCACGCGATGCGGTCGCCGTCTTTCGCTTTGCCGAGCGAGAGCGGTGCCAAGCGATGCGGGCACGTGTCCTCGAGGGCGACGATCTCGCCCGATTCGGTCCGGTAGAAAACGATCGGCTCGTCAAGAATGCGGCGCGGGTGGAGGTCGCGGTCTTTGATGTCTTCGGACCAAAAGGCTACGTACCATGAGTTCTTGGGCCAAATCGCTGCCATGGTCACCTCGGCGTAGGGGCGGTGAAACGTTGTAGTAAGATTGTACGGGCTTTAGATAACTCTCCTTGGTCGCTGGGCCCGTTCATCACTTAGGGCGTCGCCATGAGGGGCAGCAACAGCTGCGAAGGATGCTGCGCATCGTGGTAGATCGTATCGGCACCGACGTGCCGCGGACCGTACGTGTGGGTGAAGATGTTGTCGGTAACGGGTGAGTCGCCGTTTGCGAGCTCTAAGCGAATGCGGCTGCCCTTCTTGAACAAATAGGCCGTCGGCATTACGGCAATGTCGAAGCGATAGATGTGATTCGGACTGAGCGGCTGCATGACTGCGTCGGTGTACCAGGGAGCGTGGGGTAAGGACCACACCGCGTCGAGCGCGCGATGCGACGCGCGCAGCCAGCCCTTCGTGACGATGCGCGAACGCGGATTGATGTCTTTCGAGCGCTCGTCGGCCGGCTGCGCCGCTTGATCCGAGAGCTTTATGAAGAAATCCGTGTCGGTATTGGTCGATGACGCATACAAAATCAGTTCGATCGGTCCCGTCACTTGCGTGTCGCGATCGAGCGGCGGCGTGGTGAAGGTGAGCACGCGCCGCACCGGATCGGGCCGTCCGTCCGGCCCTTTGCCGACGACACCATACTGCCAGCCCGGATTCGGATAGGCGAACACCGTACGCGGCAGCGTTCCCGCCGCAGGCGCACCGGTATCGAGCAGCCCGTCGTTGAGCGACGTCACGCTGCTGGTCGGGCCGGCCGCGAGCGAATATGCCTGATAGGTGATGCCCGCGGGCGGCCAGGTGTTCGCGGTCAGCACTTGTTCCGTATTGTTGAGTACGTAACGCACCGGCGGCGCCGTCACGTAGTCCGTTTGCTGTCCCTTCAGGCACCAATCGTAGAACGGGAGCAGGTAGGTTTGGTGGAAGTTGGTGCTCGCATAGTCGGCGACCGCCGCTTGGACGTCACCGCCGCCAAAAACGAGCAGCTTCTTCGGTCCGCGAACGCGCTCGAAGCCGACGATGTTGCCGTTGAGATGCAAGTCGACTTTGCCCCACACACCGATCGAGAACGTCGGCACGGTTGCTGTGGCCAAGCCTTCGGCCGCCGTCCGTTCTTTCCAAAAGGCGTCATAGAGGTTGTGGCGGCCGGATTGAAACGTGTAATCGTATGGGATCTCGCGCGGCGCGCCGGTTTTTGGATACTGGTTCAAATAGCGAACCAGATTCCACCAGCCGACGGGATAGTCGCCGGGAATGCCGCCGGTGTAAGCCGACGCGTGATAGGTATCGATGTTGCCGTCGTACGGTGCGATGCATGCGAGATGCGGCGGATGCTGCGTTGCCATGAACCATTGTGAGCGCGCGTAATACGACTGACCGACGCCGCCGATCTTGCCGTTGGACCACGGCTGTTTTGCGAGCCACTCGATCGCTTCATAGAGATCGCGCTGCTCGCGTTTCGATTGATACGTATATGTTCCGCCGGAACGGCCGGTGCCGCGCGTGTCCATGTGGACGTACGCGTAGCCGTGATCGTTGTAGAAGCGGATCGGCCCGAGTTCGGAAAACGGAAAGATTGCCGACGGCGGGATCGCGTCGTTATCGAAGCGATACGGCGAGGCGGCGAGTAACACGGGCATTCTGCGGCTTGCGGCCCGCGGCAGATACACCGCCGCCCGGATGACGACCCCGTCGCTCATCGGAATCGCGATAATACGATCGGGCGACGGCTGCGCCGCGTCCTGCGCCGCAGCCGGCGCGAACGCCAAAAGCGTGGCGATGAGCGCGGCGCCCACGACGTGCTTGATCATCAGCATTCGAAAACCCCTACGGTGTGAACAAGATGCCGTTGACGTCGACCGGCTTCTTTAGGACGCCGAGGTCGAGCATCGCATTGGCATAAAAACGGTAATCGTCAGCGGTTGCGGTTGGAGAGAACCTTGCTCGCGGTCCCGAGAAGCCGAGATATTTCGCTTCGATCGCCGTCGCTTGATCCGGATTAGCAGCGATATATTGTTCGCCTTCCAGGATCGCGGCATTAAAGCGCACGATCGTGTCGCGGTGGCTCATCGCCCACGACCGAGTCGTCGTGTAACCGATGAGCAACACGTCGCTGCGCAATTCGGAAACGTAATCGGTGAGTTTGTAGCCGGCGCCGTCCGCGATCAGGCGGCTGCGGAACGGTTCGATTGCCGCGACGGCATCGACCGAGCCGCGTGAAAGAAATGCGGCCATCTGCGGAAACGGTACCTCGACCCACGTCACGGCGCTGGTGGGCACGCCTTTCGATTTTACCCACTCACGGGCCATGACGTCGAGGCCTCCATACAGTCCGGGGACCCCGACCTTCTTGCCCCGCAGATCCTCGGCACTGTGAATGTTGGAGTCTTTGCCCGCGATCAACGCGATCGTCGGGTGATCGCGGGTGTGGTGGCTGATCCCCCGCACGTTCACGAGGTCGAGCCCGCCTTCGCGCGAGAGCAACAGCACGGTCGGAGGCACGCCGCCGATATCCGCCGCCCCGCCGACGAGCGCCGCCGGAATATTATTCGAGACCCGCTCTACGTTGAGCGTGACGTCGAGGTTACGCTTGGCGAAAAACCCCATGTCTTTGGCGACGAAGGCGGGCAAAAAATCGTTTGCCGGCGGGTAAGCGACGGTCAGCGTTTCGGCACCGGCCGCCAGCGGCGCGACGAATGCCAGCGTTATTGCCGTGGCGATCGTCGCGAGGGCACGCCGTCGCGCGGACGTTGGAAAGTTCATTTGGCACCTGCGAGCGTAAGGTGAAGTTCGGAAGTCCGGCATCATTGCGTCGGGTGCGGGGAAGTACCTGGGCGTTACCGGGGGCCTTCGACCGGACGCCGTAATGGGGCGTTATGACGGTTACGGCCGAGGGCGATCTGCTCTGGACTCCGAGTGCGGCATTTGCGGCGCAAACCAATATCGCGCAGTTCATGAAGTGGCTGCGGGACGAGCGCGGCCACGCGTTCGCGGACTACGAAGCGCTGCGGCGCTGGTCCGTCACGGAGACCGAACCGTTTTGGGCGGCGATTTGGGATTACTTTGCGGTAGAATCGTCGCGTCCGTACGACCGGGTGCTGACATCGTCGATCATGCCGGGTGCGCGCTGGTTCCCGGGTTCGCTCGTGAACTATGCCGAGCACGTGTTGCGCGGCGGCCGCGGCCGAGGCGAACGCATCGCAATCCATCATCGCTCGGAGCTGCGTGCCCCGGCAGACGTCACGTGGGCCGAGCTCACCGCTCGCGTTCACGCCGTTGCATCCGGCTTACGGGAACTCGGGATCGTTCCCGGCGACCGCATCGTTTCGTACATGCCGAACATCGTCGAGACGGTCATCGCGATGCTCGCCACAACCGCCATCGGCGCGGTGTGGTCATCGGCCGCACCGGAGTTCGGCGCAGGCGCGGTGATCGATCGCTTCGCGCAGATCCGCCCCCGGCTCGGCTTTTTCGCCGACGGCTACACCTACGCGGGTAAGGAACTGGATCGGACTTCGGAGGCGCGCGCGATCGTCGCGGCGCTGCCGACGCTCGAGCACGCGATCGTGCTGCCCTATTTGAACCCCGATGCGCGCTTCGGCTTTTCCATACCGGAGATGACGTGGGCTCAGCTTGAGGCTTCGAACGCCGGCGTACCGGCGGACTTTCACTACGAGCGGGTTCCGGAAGATCATCCTCTCTGGGTGCTCTTCACTTCGGGGACGACGGGTCTTCCCAAGGCGATCGTTCACGGCCACATCGGCATCATCATCGAAACGTTGAAGAACCTCGCATTTCATATGAACCTCGGGCCGGAATCGACGATGTTCTTTTACAGCACGACCGGTTGGATGATGTGGAACCTGCTCGTCAACGCGATGATGCTCGGCACCAAGATCGTGCTGTACGACGGACACCCCGCGTATCCCGAACCCGACTTGCTGTGGACGCTGGCCGCAAATGCGCGCGCAACGCAGTTCGGCGCGAGTCCGGCGTACGTTCAAATGATGCGGCAGCGGGGCGTGTGTCCGCGGCTCACGCACGACGTTTCGTCTTTCGCGTCGATCTTGTTGTCGGGCTCCCCGGCGACCGCGGAAACCATCGCGTGGTTTTATCAGGACGTCAAAGCGGATCTGTGGGTCACCTCGCAATCGGGCGGAACGGAGTTCTGCAGCGGTCTCGTCGGCGCCGTGCCGATTCTGCCGGTCTACGCCGGCGAAATTCAAGCGCGCGGTCTCGGGATGGACGTCCAGGTGTTCGACGACGCAGGCGCGCCCCTCATCGGCGAGATCGGCGAACTCGTGCTGACCACGCCGGCGCCGTCGATGCCGCTACGGTTCTGGGACGATCCCGGCAACGAACGATATCTCGCAGCCTACTTCGATCGCTATCCGGGCGTGTGGCGGCACGGCGATTTCATGAAGATCAACGAACGCGGCGGGTGCTACGTCTACGGGCGTTCGGATGCAACGCTCAACCGGTTCGGCGTGCGCATCGGTTCGGCCGAAGTGTATCGCGTGCTCGACGAGATGCCGCAGATTGCGGAATCGTTGATCGTCTGCCTCGAATTGCCCGACGGTGGTTTCTATATGCCGCTGTTCGTGAAGCCGGCTCCGCACCAAACCTTCGGGGCCGATATGCAGGCGGCAATCGTCACGTCACTGCGAACGCAATGCAGTCCGCGCCACGTTCCCGATGCAATCTTCGCCGTGCCGGCAATTCCGTACACGCGCTCGGCTAAGAAGATGGAAATCCCCATTCGGCGGATTCTCACCGGCTCGGCCGCCGCCGAGGTCGCGAGTCCGGAAATGTTGGCCGATCCGGCATCGCTGGATTGGTACATTGCGTTCGCCGCCGAAGCGCCCGAGCTCGCGCCGTTCCGAACTTAAGCCGAAGCGGCGGCGACCGGCGGAGCCGGAGAGAAATCGCCGCAAACGCGATCGAATATCTCGCGCGCGTTCTCCGGAATCGCGTCGCCGCGCCACGCGACGTGCTGATCGGGACGGATGAGCGCGAAGCCGGCTTGATAGAGCTCGGCCAAACGCGGTTCCTTCGGTGCCGCCACGTCGAACGGCACGCCGCGCGCCGCGGCGGCTGCGGTGAAGCGAGCGACGCCCTCGGGATCCGCTTCGCTTAGCACCAGCAAGGTAAAGCCCAACCCGAAGCGATCGTAGAGCGAAGAGCCGTCGGCCAGCCACGCATGCGGCGCTACGCGTCCGGGGCGTGCCGACGGGATGTACGTTGAGTAATCGGCGGCGGGAGCGGGCGTGCCGTCGCCGACGAGCAACGGCGAACCGTCGTAATGATATCCGAGCACCACGCCGAGCGTATCGAACTCGCGACGTTTCGCGGCGACGATCGCTCGGCCGGCTTCGGCGCGGACCCGCTCGCCTTCGGGTCCCTCAGCGTCGATCTCGTCGCGGACGAGGCTGTTTCCGAGGATCGCTTGGTTTGCCACGGCTTCGTTGAGGACCACGAGATGCACGGGCCGGCGTTCGCTTTCGTACGCGTCCAATAACTCCGCACCGCCCCAGCCTTGCAGCGTCGCTGCAAGCTTCCAGCCCAGATCGACGGCATCGCCGATGCCCATGTTCATGCCGAAACCGCCGAAGGGCGGATGCGTATGGCACGCATCGCCGGCGAGAAAGATCCGCTTGTCGCGATACGAGCCGGCAATGAGCGAACTCGACGTCCACGGGTCCGTGGCGAGAACTTCGGTTGCGACCTCGACACCAGCTGCGATCCGGAGGATCTCGCTTGCGTCCATGTGCTCGACATCCGGGCCGTTGGGGATGATCGGAACGCCGAGAAACCATTTGCCCTCGACGCCGTCATCCATCGGACCGATGATGATCGGTAAATCGCGGTTCACGAACCAGTAGTGGATCGCTTTGCCGAACGGATGCGACGCGGCGAGATCGGGCGCGTAGAAGATGAGGTTGACGAAACGAGCGAGATCGTGCTTGCCCTCCATCTTCACGCCGATGAGATTGCGCACGCGGCTGTGTACGCCGTCGGCGCCAACCATATACGATGAGCGAATCGTCGCGCGCTCGCCGGAAACGACATCGACGACCTCGGAGCGTACCTCGCTCGGCGACTGTTCCGTCGTCTCCAAACGGCAATTGAAGCGCACGCTCACGTTCGGCAGCGCTTGTACGCGCTCCAGCAGCACGTTCTCGAGCGTATATTGCGGAACCCATTGCGAGGATTCCGAATACCACTCGTTCCGTTCGGGCGAACAGTTGAGCGCGTTCTCGAAAATCGCCAGCAAATGCCCGGTGAAGCTCGTCACGAACAGCGCCCGCGCCGGGTAGTCACGCGGGATCGGTGAGACTTCCCGCAGACGTTCGGCGATGCCCCAGCGCCGCAAGTGCTCGCGCGTGCGGGTATTGGTCGTCTTGGCGCGTGGGGCTTTGCCGACGCGATCGTTTTTCTCGACCACGATGCAGTGGATACCGCGCTGACCGAGTTCGATCGCAAGCGAGAGCCCCACCGGGCCGGCGCCGACGATGAGGACGTCGGTCACGGGCGCGGCGCCTGCCAGATCAGTTCGCTCGCCGGAAACGTCTTATCGATCACATCGTATTTTGCGCTGGCGTCGATGACGGGTTGGATCATCGACGCACTCAACGTCGTGCCGTACGTTGCGCGTGCCATCGTTGAGACGACGGCCGGATCGAGCTTTGCGTATCTCACGAGAATCTCGGCCGATTCTTTTTGGTGCGTGTTGGCCCAGATTGCCGCTTGGCGCAGGGCGGCGACGAAGCGGTTGGCGGTGGCGGGATTTGCCTGCAGCCATGCCGGCGGCGCAAAATATCCCAACTCCATGAAAGTCGGCGCGATGCCGTCGAGCACGTTGCCGAGCGATCGCGCGATGCCTTTGAATGATGACGCGAAGGGCTCGACGGACGTCACGGCATCGACGCGATGCTGTACGAGGGCCTGGCCCATTTGCGGAAACGGCAACTCGACGAATTTGAGCGATTTGGCATCACCGCCGTGCGTATCGACCCACGACATCGCCGAGACTTGCTGCATGCTCTTGAGCCCGCTGATGCCGATCGTCTTCCCGTTGAGATCGGCCCCCTTGGTGATCGTTGAGTCGATCGCGACCATGAGCGGGTCGGTGAGCGTGTGACCGGTGATGATCGCCGCGGGTGCGATGTACTTGAAATCGACCCCGTGCAGATGGGCGAGCGCGACGGTGGTGATGGGCCCGACCGACACATCGATTGCGCCGGCCGCAAGCGCCGCGGCTGCTTGCGGGCCGCCGGGCATCGTCTGAATGTTGACCGTCAAGCCGGCGTTCTTGAAATAGCCGAGGTCCAGTGCGTAGTAGACCGTGCCGATCGTATCGAGCGGAATGGCGCCGACATTGATGACGGCTGGGGCATCCGCCGCTGCGGCCCGCAACGCCGATGGAACGAGTAGCGCGGAGGTAGAAAGCGCAACGCTGCGACCGAGAAATGCGGCTCGATTGACCATAGGGTTTCGCCCGTTTGCGAGGGCCCGCAGCCTTCCTCCTACAAATGTCGCAGACATGACCGTGCAAGCCGTCCCCAGCTCCGACATCGACCTGTGGACCGACGCGGCGCTGAGGGATCCGTATCCGCTCCATCGGGCGTTACGCGATCTCGGTCCGGCCGTTTGGCTGCCGCGTTTCGAATTCTACGCGCTCGCGCGCTATGCCGATGTCAAACGAACGTTAGCCGACTCGGAAACATTCGTCTCGGGACAAGGCGTGGGGATGAATCAAGCGATCAACACGACGATGCCGGGAAACATTCTGGCCTCCGACGGTGACGTTCACGATACCCTGCGACGCATCGTCGGTGCACCGTTCGGCACCGCCGCAATCCGATCGCTGCGTGCCGCGATCGCCGAGGAAGCCGAGCGCGTCGCGGATGCCGTCATGACGAAGAAGCATTTCGACGGCGTCACCGAGCTTGCGTGGCACTTGCCGCTGATGGTCATCTCGAAACTCGTCGGTCTGCCCGAGGCAGGCCGCGAACGGATGCTCGTATGGGCATCGGCAACGTTCGACGCACTCGGTCCGCCCGGGCCGCGATTTCAAGCCGCAGCTCCGGCATACCGGGAACTGAATACGTATGTCGCCACGCAAGCCGTACCCGGGAACCTCGTGCCGGGAAGCTGGGGCGACGAAATTTATGCGGCGGCAGCGCGTGGCGAAATTCCGATCGAAGATTGTCCCAAGCACCTCGTCACGTATATCACGCCGAGTCTCGACACGACCATCTTCGGGATGACCAACGCCCTCTGGCTCTTTGCCGAACACCCCGAAGCGTGGGACGCGTTGCGCCAAGAGCCCACGTTAATCGGCAATGCCGTGTCGGAAGTACTGCGGCTCGAGTCACCGGTCCAATACTTCACGCGCGTGTGCACGCGGGATACCGTCATCGGTGACATGCCGCTAGCGGCTGGTTCGCGGGTGCTGCTCTGCTTTGGATCCGCCAATCGCGACGAGCGCGCGTGGGATGAACCCGAACGCTTTGACGTTCGGCGCGATGCGAAAAACCAGCTCGCGTTCGGTCACGGTGCGCACGAGTGCATCGGCATGCCCCTCGCTCGCTTAGAGATGCACGCCCTCATCACGGCACTTGCCAAACGCGTTCGCCGCTTCACCGTCGACAAACCGGTCCGTGCGCTGAACAACCTCTTGCGCGGGTTCGAACGTTTACCGATGACGGTCGAGTGAGCGGCAAACTAAGGAGAGACGCTATCGCGCGCGTACCTTGCTTTCCGGAATTGCATACCGCTTGTTCGTGATGCTGAACCGTGTTATTATGGCGCAACTCAGCAAGGCCTCGGTTGGTGTGGGGCGAGTCGGCTGGCGTGGGTCGTTTTAGATTCGCGCACCGTTGTCGTTGGACTTACCGAGCATCTCGCGCTACGGGCGCGGAGGGGTCGGATCGATGAACGGTTTTTTTGTTGCGCGACGACTGGCGGTCGTGGCGCTCTCAATGTTTGCGCTGTCTGTTCAGGCATCGGCGCAGACGTCGCTCAACTTGCCGAAAGGCGCATCGCTTGCGCTTCTTGTTACCGCCGGAGCAGTCGGTGATGCGTCGGGATTTAAGCTCACGGGAACGATGCAACTGCCGGCCTGCAACGTAGCACACGTGCAGCAGATTCCCGACGGCGTCGATCCCAAGCCCGGCGTTCAGCCATGGGTCGTCGTGTATCTTCAGCCCACGGCACAAACCGTATGCCCGCACAATATCGCAATCGTGCCGATCCCCACGAATCATTTCAGCGTAAAGCCTATGCCTAAATCGGTGGGAGTTTACAGCTCGAAATTCGGTACGTATGGACATCCGCAGACCGTCGCCGTCGCAATCCCCTAAATAGGAGGCGCTCAATGGCCGCTGTTTCGTTCGCAACCCAAATTTTGCCGCTATTTACCGCCGGGGACATCGCATGCATGACGCCGCACGGCGTCACGCTGAACTCGTACGCCTATATGTCGGATGCAACCGATGGGCATGCGAATGCCCAGGCCGTGTACGACGCACTCACCGGCACGACGAAGCCGAGAATGCCGCTACACGGTCCGTATTGGCCGCAAACCCAACTCGATCTCTTTGCAAAATGGATGTCGGATGGCTGTCAGCCATAACGTTGGAGGTTGAAGTGAAGAACAGACTTTCGATCGCGTCCGCCGTCGCCGCAACGTTGCTGCTGGGCAGTGTAATCCTGACCCCGCTTACGCACACCTCGGCCGCAGCCCCCGATGCGCCGTACCATCCTATCCCACCGGGTTTCGACTTCCCGGCCGATCAGCAAACGCTCTTGAATATGCGCGACCATCAGGACGTCGCAGGAATGCGCAAGCACGCATGGATGGTCTTTGCCGGCATGACGCAGCCGGTCGATGCCGGCGGGGAGCCGGTCTGGGAAACCTGGTATGCGCCCGAAGATGTATTTACGGCCCCGGCAACCGGCGCTCAACTACAGGGATTGCACCGCAGGCGGCTGCGTTTCGAGGTGCTGCATCAATTGCAGCGGCGCGGCGCCCGGCCCCAAGCGCTCGGTGCAAACCTCGCGTCGTTCACGCTTTTCAATGGCGACACGCGCGACTGGGTACAGAAGAATGCGCTGTACTCAACGTCTGCGCTCGACACGTTGAACAACGGTTTTACGAGTTCGGGCACGCCCGTTGCGCAGCGCGAAATCAAGGAGTTTCCGAATAAAGCGATGAGTCTGAAGGCGGTGTGGCTCGTCGTAAAGAGTCCGCAGAACAGCCCGCAGATGACCGGCGTCCCCGTTTGGGATCCCCCGCAGAATGTTCCCGTGCCGGATACCGCGAGCCATCCGATGCAGACATGGTCGCGATTCGTCGCCGTGGACGCATCTGGAAACCCCGTTCCGCCTGGTACGAAGGCGACCGCGAACTTCGTTGTCGCTCATCCCAACTCTCCCGTTGTGTCGATCAATCGCTTCTACTCGATAAAGCTGACCGATCCGGCCGTCGTTCAAGCCCTTCATGGAATGATAACTATCGTGAATGCGCGGTCGGCGGCAGTCGGAGACTACGTCGTCCTTCTCGGCCTGCATTATACGACGAAAGAGATCCCGCAATGGGTCTGGTCGACATTCTGGTGGCACGATCGGCCGAACGACCCGCCCTTTGGCGCGGATCGCCCGAGCGCGGTAAAGGGCGTTTGGCAGAACTATCGGATGACGACGACCTACGGCATGGATACGCCGAAGGAAAAGGACGGTTCGCCTCCGATCGCATTCAATCCGTATATCGAAGCCGGGTTGACTCCCGATCGGTTCGGTTCCGGAATCCAAGCCAATTGTATGTCGTGCCACCAGCAGGCCGTGCATCCGTCGGATCTCAGCTTCACGTTGCGACGAGGCACGATCGATCCGGCAGATCCGACCTTTCAGAAAAAAACGAAGACGGATTTTGCATGGTCGATTCCGCAAAACGAACAGTGACCGAAGATGAAGGCCGGCTCGTTGCGCTAACCACTGCGGCCAAACGGCTAGCGCTTGCAATCCCGGGAATTACCGGTATCGATTACGGTATTCGGTATACGAACGGTAAGCCGGTTTCGAGTCACGGCATCCGGTTTCACGTTGCCGTGAAGCGTCCCAAATCCGAAGTCGCTCGAGGTGAGCGCATTCCGAGCGACGTCCTCGGCATGCCGACCGACGTTCTTCAAGCGAACTACGCGCTGCACGCCGCACAGGACACCTTCGGTTCGTTCGATCCACTCATTCCGGGCATCAGTGTCGGAAATATGAATCGCGGCGACACGGGAACGCTCGGCGCCGTCGTTCACGACCAAACCGACGGAAGCGCCTGCCTGCTGAGTAACTGGCACGTCTTTTGCGCGGCTGCCGATGTCGTGCGCGGCGAAGATATCGCGCAGCCCGGTCCCGAGTCATCGGATGCTACCCCGAAGGCCGTCGCCAAGCTGAAGCGGTGGACGAATCTCGCCCACGGTCTCGATGCCGCGATCGCGCAGCTTAACACCGGCGTAGAATGGCGCAATGTGCCGCTCTTCTTGCCGGCAGCAATTGCTGGAATTGCCGCACCGCAACTTTCCCAGCACCTCGTGAAGTGCGGCATCTCATCCAAATTGACGCATGCCGTCGTTGACGGCATTCACGGCTCGTACCGTATGGACTATTCGGATTTTGGCGACACGGTGCGCTTTATGGATGGAATTCATTTGAGCGCCGATCCCGAACACGTCGACGAGGATATCAGCCTCGAGGGCGACTCCGGTTCGATGTGGATCGACCCGGCGACAAACCAGGCCGTTGCCCTCCACTTTGCCGGCGAGGACGGCGCCGGACCCACCGCCGACTACGCTCTCGCGCACCCGATTTCGGCGGTGTTCGCGGCGCTCGCCATCGGCATACAGGCCTAATCGGCTGACGGAGCTCAGTCCCCAACCGGTATGTCTTTTTGCTGGCTTGTCGCGCCGCCGTCGCCGGGCTTGAGGCGCCAGAAAACGGCAGTGGAGATCACGGTGAACGCGCCGAGCACGAGAAACGCCTCATGCAGCCCGTTCATGAACTGGGTGGGGTTTGAACGAAGGCTAGCCGGAACGAAAAAGGCCGTGGTGAGCCCCGCTGCCGCAACGCCGAAGCTAATCGACAGTTGCTGAAACGTGCTGGCGATCGAGCTGGCGTTGCTGGTCATATCTTGCGGGATGTCCGCGTACACCAGCGTGTTCATGCTGGTGAGCTGCAAGGATTGAAAGGCGCCGAAGCAGGCCGCTTGCAGAACGATGATCCACACCGGCGTGCCCGGCCCGACCGTTGCGAACAGCATCAGCATTAATCCAAGGATGACGGTGTTGGAGATCAGCACCATGCGATAGCCGATCATGGCCAAGATGCGCGGCAGCAAGAATTTCGTTCCCAGGGCGGCCATCGCTTGGGGCATGATCAGCAGGCCCGATTGTACCGGCGTGAAGCCCAATCCGACTTGGTAGAGGAGCGGCAAGAGGAACGGCACGCCGCCGATACCGAGACGGGTGAAGAAGCTGCCGTTGACGGCCGAGCTGAACGTACGGATGCGGAAGAGCGCCAACTGCAGCAATGGATACGCCGTTCGCGACGCGTAGAGAGCGTAGCCCGCGATCAGCAGTAACGATAACGCCGTGAGTCCGAGAATCTCAGCCGAGCCTAACGTATGGTCGCCGAAGATTTCCAGCACGTACGAGAGCAGCGCGACGCCGGAGCCGAACAGGATCAAGCCGACGAGATCGAGCGGCTTGCTGTTCTTGTCACGATAGTCCGGCAGGTGCAGATAGACGAGGATGAGGCCCGCGATGCCGATGGGCAGGTTGGCGAAGAAGATGAAACGCCAGTTTAAGTAGGCGACGATCAGCCCGCCCGCAATCGGTCCCAGCATCGGACCGACCAAGGCCGGCACGGCGACGAAACTCATCGCGCGCACGAGTTCGGATCGCGCGAAGGTGCGCACCAGCGTCAGCCGCCCTACCGGCACCATCATCGCACCGCCGCAGCCCTGAAGTATGCGGCAGGCAACCAGCAGATGGATGTTGCTGCATAGTCCGCAGAGCACGGAGCCGAGCGTGAACATCCCGATGGCCCACGTAAAGACCCGGCGGGTTCCAAATCGATCGGCCATCCAGCCGCTAACCGGGATGAACACCCCGAGGCTCAGCGCATAGCTCGCCAGCACCGACCGCATTTCCAACGGCGCCACACCCAGCGCTTTGGACACGACGGGCACCGCTGTGTTGAGGATCGTCGTGTCGAGCGCTTGCATGAAGAACGCAATCGCGATGAGCCACGGGAGAAAACTCTTGGCGGTGACGGAGGGCTTTGACGATGATGCGGGCACGATACTCTCGTCCCACTCTTCACGGTGCCGCAGAACGGGGGCCTTTATTTTGACCACAGAGGACACGGGCGTCGGGCTGGAACAGACGCCCGATCAAGTCGTCTTGCGCGAGGCCGTGCGCGAACTCTGCTCCTCGTTTGGCGACGCCTATTGGCGCGCACTGGATGCGGAGCGCGGATACCCCGACGCGTTCGTTCGGGCACTTACCGAGGCCGGCTATCTGGCCGCGCTCATACCCGAGGAGTATGACGGCGCGGGACTCGGATTGGCCGAGGCTTGCATCATCCTAGAAGAAGCAAACCACTGCGGCGGTAACGCTGCGGCATGCCACGCTCAGATGTACATGATGGGCACCGTCTTACGCCATGGCAGCGCGGAGCAGAAGAAGCGGTTCCTTCCGCCTATTGCTAAAGGTGAGTTACGCCTCCAAGCGTTTGGAGTGACCGAGCCCAACGCCGGTAGCGACACCACCAACATCGCAACGACCGCAACGCGCAAAGGCGACCGGTACGTCGTCAACGGCCAAAAAGTCTGGACGTCGCGCGTAGCGCACAGCGATCTGATGTTGCTGCTCGTACGCACGGCTCCGGCTTCGAGCGATCCCAAAGAGAAGACGCTGGGGCTATCGACGCTGCTCGTCGATCTGCGCGAAGCGAAGCCCGGAACACTGGACGTGCGGCCGATCCGTACGATGATGAACCACGAGACGAACGAGGTGTTCTTTCATGACCTCGAGGTTCCGGTCGAGAACCTCGTCGGTGAAGAGGGACGCGGCTTTCGCTATATCTTGGACGGCATGAATGCCGAGCGCATTCTGATCGCTGCGGAGTGTGTCGGCGACGGGAATTTTTTCATCGAGCGTGCCGTCAAATACGCCGGAGAGCGGATCGTGTTCGGCCGTCCGATCGGACAAAATCAAGGCGTCCAGTTTCCCCTTGCCCGGGCCCACGCCGCGATCACTGCGGCCGACCTGGTGCGGCGCCAAGCCTCGGCGCTCTTCGACGCCGGCCGGCCCTGCGGGGCAGAGGCGAATACTGCGAAACTCCTCGCCTCCGAGGCGTCGTGGCAAGCAGCGAACGCCTCGATGGATGCCCACGGTGGATACGGCTTCGCCGAGGAATACGACATCGAGCGGAAATTCCGCGAGACGCGGCTGTATATAACCGCGCCCGTATCGAACAATCTGATCCTCTCGTACATCGGTCAGCATGTGCTCGGCATGCCGAGATCATTTTAAGATCTGACGGTAATGGGGTCGCTGCTGCGCGCGCCCGCCGCGATGCCTTTCGGCGCAATCGCGAGGATGCGTTCGAGCTGCGCAGGCGTCAGGTGCACGGCCGTCGCCGCAACGTTCTCTTCGAGGTATTTCACGCGTTTGGTTCCCGGGATCGGGATGATGTCGTCGCCTTGAGCGTAGAGCCACGCGAGGGCAAGCTGCGCGCCGGTTATGCCGAACTCGGCGGCAAGCGCGGTAAGGCGGTCGACGACGGCCATGTTCTGCGTGAAGTTATCGCCGTCAAAGCGCGGATTGCGTGCGCGCGGATCGGAGGGCGCGAAGCCGTCGTTCGTCCGCACGGCGCCGGTGAGCATCCCGCGCCCGAGCGGGCTGTACGGAACCAGCGCGATTCCGAGTTCGCGGATCGCAGCGAGTACGCCGTTGTCTTCAACGTCTCGGCTGAAGAGCGAATATTCGCTCTCGAGTGCAGCGATGGCGTGTACGGCCACCGCGCGGCGCACGTTCTCGGCACTGGCCTCGGAGAGTCCCAGGTGGCGGATTTTGCCGGCGGCTTTCAACTCGGCCATCGCACCGACGGTTTCTTCGATCGGGACCGTCGTATCGACGCGGTGCTGATAGTAGAGGTCGATCGTGTCGATGCCCAACCGCTTTAGAGAGGCATCGCAGGCAGCGCGCACGTACTCCGGCCGGCCGCTGACGCCGCGCGCACCGGCCGTGCCGAACGTTCGGCCGAACTTGGTCGCAAGCACGACGCGATCGCGCCGGCCCTGCAGCGCACGGCCGACAAATTCTTCGTTGTGCCCGTTGCCGTAAACGTCCGCGGTATCGACGAACGTAACGCCGAGTTCGAGGGCGCGGTCGAACGTCCGGAGCGCTTCCGCATCGTCGCTCACGCCGTACGGACCGGACATGCTCCAACAACCGAGCCCCATCGCGGAGACGGCCGGTCCGCTGCGCCCAAGCTGACGTCGATCCATACGGCTAGCGTTCGGCCTCTAAGCGGCGCGTAAGCGCTTCGGGCGTTGGAATTCGCACCGAATCCGCTAGTCCCAGCGCTTTGAGCGTGCAAATGGTTAGCCAGGTGGTATCGAACTCGAACCAGCGCAGGCCGTGCCGCGCGGATGATGGGAAGGCGTGATGATTGTTGTGCCAGCCGTCGCCCCAGGTGAGCAGCGCGACCCACCAATTGTTTCTCGACTCGTCGCCCGTTTGATACGTTTGGTAGCCGAAATTGTGTGCGACGCTGTTGACGAGCCCGGTCACGTGAATGGTGAAGATCACGCGCACGAACATTCCCCAGATCACCCACGACACGCCGCCGAGCAGCAGCAGCGCGAGTCCGAGTCCGATCTGCCAATACAAATTGGTGCGTTCCAAGAACCGGTAGAACGGGTCGCTCATGAGATCCGGCGTTAGACGCTGCATTTCGTCTTGCGTCGGGCGCGCTTCGTTCGGCCGGTAGAGCCATTCCATGTGGCTCCAACGCAGACCGCGGCGCCCGTTGTGCGGATCGCCGGCGCTATCCGAATTGGCGTGATGCCGCCGGTGCGTCGCAACCCACGTGATGGGGCCGCCTTCCATCCCGAGCACACCAAGGACGGCGATCGTGTGGTTGAGCCAGCGCGGGACGCGTAAGCTCTGGTGCGTGAGCATCCGATGGTAGCCCAGCGAAAGACCGATGCCCCCGGTGAGATTACAGAGAACGATTGCGACCGCTACGCCGGACCACGTAAAAGTTGCCGGGATAAATGCCAGCAGCGTGCCTAGGTGGAGGATCAGCAATCCGATTCCGGTGCCCTTCCCGTCGGTAGGGATGCGGGTGGGTACCGTGGACTGGAAACTGGTATTTTGCAAAGAACCCTGGATTCGTAGAGTCGCAACCTTGCCCGGTTCGTTACCGCACGCCTCCCGGGTCGTCAATAAGAAAATGCCGTGGTGAGATGCTCTCCGATCAGGCGGATCGCCTCGCGAGCCGTTTCAACCGGCGGCCCGTGGGTGAAGCCGTGATCGGTTTTTGCAAATTGCCGATGGACGACGGTAACGCCGGCGCGGCGCAGCGTCTCCGCGATGTGGTCCATCTCCGGCGCGAGCGTATCGTACTCGCCGGTCATGACGAGGGTGGCCGGCAGCGCGAGCGCAAGGTCCTTGTCGTGCAGTGGTGAGGCGATGGGATCTGCGTGCCGTGCAGCATCGGCAAAGTACGTGTCGTTGACCAGACGCTGTATCGCCGGCGAGATCTTCGCGTTTCGTTTTGCCGACGTGCGATCGGTGCGCGTCACGTCGGCGACGGCGTATTCGGTTACGAGCGCACGCAGGCGAAAGGCTTCGTTTGCATGCGCGAGCTGGCAGACGTTGATGGCGAGTTTTCCGCCGGCGCTGCCGCCGCCCACGGATATGCGGCCGGCGTCCCAGCCGTTGACCGCGGCTGTATCGTACACCCATGCGGCGACGTCGTAGCACTCCTCTTCCGCTACGGGGAATTGAACTTGCGGCGCGACGTCATAATCCACGCTGACGACGACTGCGCCGACGTCGGATGCAATATAGCCGGCGATGTGTTCGTCTTGCTCGGGATACCGGCCGTAGAAACCGCCGCCGTGTATTTGGATGTGCACGGGCGGCAAACGTCCGGCTCCGCCGGGTGCCGGCGCGCCGGCGGGCGGGCGATAGATGAGGCATCGCACCGAACCATGGCGCGTGGGCACGCGAACCTCGGACGGTTTTGCAACGGCGCGGCTCGCAAAGTACAACGCCCTTTCGGGTCGCCAAAATAGCGGTGACAAGCGTTGCAGGACGTAAGCGCTGATCCACGCGCGAGGCCGGATTCGTACCATCGCCCGATCCTCAGTCGTCGCGTTCCATAGCGCGCGCGGTGATTTTCTCGCGCAGGTCGATCAAGCCGCTGCGCAGGCCTTCGTAACGCCGGACGCCGAGAAGTTTTGCGAAGTCGGTTTCGATCCGTTTGGCCGACCGCCGCGTGACCTTCATGAACTCGCGGCCGCGCTTCGAGTAGCGCACGATCTTCGCGCGCCGATCCGTCGGATCCGGCGTGAGGTCGACCAAGCCGAGCCGGGCGCATTCCTCAACGAGTTGACCCATCGCGCCTTTGGTCACACCGGCCCGAGCCGCCAGATCGACGATCCGCGTTCCTTTCGGCACGTCGATGTGGCGCACGACGTTGAGATGCACTTGCCGCACGTCGTGGAAGCCGGCCTCGTGATACTCGTCGAGAATGCGAGCCTCGAAGGCATGGAACACGAAGAGCAGCAGCCGCCCAATGTTGTAGTGCCGCCAGGCCAGCGCGGCATCGGGATCGAGGCCTTCGAATTTTTCGGGATCGACCCCGCTGCTGATCCGCATCACGCGTTTCGTATCGACCGAGAGCGCGGTTATGGAACGGCGTCCCTTCGGTGCGACGCTCGAGCTCTTCTTGGCCATAGTGCTCCGTTCGCCAACCGAGGGCCCTGACACTCGCTGCGGCACCGGGCCTAAGCCGGCTTTCTTGACGCTGGACGGGTGTAATAGTATAACGACAGTACTTTATGAAACTGTTACGCATCGGCGAACCTGGCCGCGAACGCCCGGCCGCAATTGACGGCACGGGCGTGCTGCGCGATCTCTCTGCGCATATCTCGGATGTCGATGCGACCGCGTTGAGCGATTCGGGCCTCGCCGCGTTGCGACGCCTCAACCTCGATGCGCAGCCAATCGTCCTGCCCGGTTCCCGCATCGGTCCGTGCGTTGCCAACGTCGGAAAGTTCATTTGCATCGGGCTCAACTACGTCGACCACGCCGCCGAGGCCGGGATGGCGCTGCCGGAGGAGCCCCCCATATTTCTCAAGGCGACGTCGTCGATCAGCGGTCCCGACGACGACGTGGTCTTGCCGAAAACGTCGACGCACGGCGATTGGGAAATCGAATTGGGTTTCGTCATCGGGACGAAGGCGTCGTACGTCGCGGAAGCCGGCGCGCTGGCCTACGTTGCGGGATATTTCACCGCGAACGATGTCTCCGAACGCGATTTCCAGTTGAATCGCGGCGGGCAGTGGACGAAAGGGAAGAGTTGCGATACGTTCGGACCGATCGGACCGTGGCTCGTCACTGCGGACGAAGTTCCCGATCCGCAGAAACTCAAGCTGCACTTGGCGGTGAACGGTGAAACGATGCAGTCCGGCTCGACGGCCAACATGGTGTTCGGTGTGGCGAAGCTGGTGAGTTACCTGAGCCAATTCATGACGCTGTTTCCCGGCGATATCGTGTCGACGGGTACGCCGTCAGGTGTCGGCCTCGGACGTAAACCGCCGGTCTACCTCAAGGCCGGCGATCGCATAACCGCTAGCGTCGAGGGTCTCGGAGAACAGAACCAGCTCGTCGTCGCCGGCTAGGGGTGATAACGTCGTCGAGTTTGAAGAGCGCCGCGGCGTTGTCGTGGAGAATTTTCTGCAGGTCGGCGGGCGGGAGCCCGAGCGAGACCAGCGCTTCGAGCGAACGGCGAATTGCGGTTCCGGGCGGCCCGATGGGGAAGTCGCTCCCAAAGCACAGGCGGTCGACGCCCAGCGTCTTGATCGCATGTTCGATCTCCGGCGCGCCGTTCCAAATCGACGGCGCCGTGTCGAACCAGATGCGCTGCAACTGCGCGCGGTAATCTCGCGCCGGAATGTGGTTTTCGGGGCGCGACGGGATATCGGCCATCAGCCGGTCGAGCATCCCATAGAACATGCCGCCCAGATGTCCCATCAGGAAGCGGACGTTGGGGAAGTCTTCTAAGACCCCGCCGTAAAGCACGCGCACCGTCACGAGCGTGAGGTCCAACCCGCGGCCGAGCGAATGTCCGAGATTGTACTGGTCGAGAATCGGTGCGTCGACCGGACACGCTGCCGCATGCACGAAAATCGGGACGTTGAGTTCGTTGGCGGTCTCGTAAAACGGCCAGTACGCTTTGTCATCGGGATAGACGCCGCGAAACGTGCAGGCGATGGATATGCCCTTGAGCCCGTCTTCGCGGACGGCCCGGCGCAACTCGGCGCAGTTACCGTCTTCCCCGAACGGCGGCGCGTGTGCTAGGCCGATGAACGTGCCGGGATACCGCCGCGCAATGGCCGCCACTTCGCGATTGTAGATTTTTGCGCCGTCGAGATTGAGCCACATCGGGATCACTCCGGCGGAGAGAACGGCGGCGCGCGCGCCCGACGCGCGAAGGGCGCCGAGGTTGCTCTCGATGTTCATGAACGCCGTCGCGTTGAGTTGCGTGTCGAAGCGGCCGTCTTTGACGTGAAGATGATCGCCGTCGATGCGCGCGCTGATGCCCGGCTGCACGTACCGTTGTACGTCCGCCAGAATGGCTTTCGGGATGAAGTGATGATGGGTGTCGATCGCACCGGGTTGGGACGATCCGGCGGCGCTCACTTCAGCGCGCCGCCCGGGCATTCAATGGAAAGATATGCGATTCGAGCTTGAGCGGATACACGGGTGACTCCCAAAGCGGATGCCCGGCCCTTGACGGCCTTTTTCCGAACATAGTATAAATACCATACTAAATCAAAGATGGGGGAAATTTCCTCCGGAGGACGTCGCTTGGGTCTAGAGCGGACGGCGGTTGCGATTGTAGGCGGCGGACCCGTTGGTCTATTGCTCGCGGCGGAACTCGGCGTGCGCGGCGTCCGGACGATCGTGCTCGGCGACTCTCCAGGCACGTCGACGCATCCGAAGGCGAACACGCACGGCGCGCGCTCGATGGAGATCTATCGCCGCCACGGCGTCGCCGCCGCCCTCCGCGCCGGCAGCCCATCCAAAGAGCACCGGACCGACGTCGCGTACTACACGCGCCTGCTGGGTCACGAACTGCACCGCGTCTCACTGCCGGCGCCGCGCGAATCGATCGAAGAGACGCTCGAGCCGCAGACGCGCTGGCCCACGCCGGAACCGCAATTTCGCTCGAGCCAATTGGTTCTCGAACCGCTGCTGCTCGACCGTGCGCGCCAGTTCCCAACCGTCGACGTTCGTTACGGGCACCGCGTGTTTGAGTTGACCGAGCAGGGCGATCACGTCGAACTGTGCGCGGAGACCGCCGGTGGCCGGCAGGTCGGCATCCGCGCGGAATATGTTGTGGGATGCGACGGCGGACGCAGCTTCGTGCGGCGCGCGATCGGGCAACGGCTGCAGGGCGAAAGCGGCCTCGAACTCGAGTTCATGGGCGGTCGCATGCTGGCCACGTATTTTAGTGCCCCGGGTTTGCAGCAGCGGCGGCGCCACCCGCACGCCTGGCAGAACTGGTTCATTCTGCCGCACGTGCGCGCGTTGATGTTGACGCTCGATGCCGACAACGATCTGTATTTGCTGCATTACCAGTTTCCGGCCGGCGGCGAGGCCCGGAGTTTCGGCGACGTGCTCGATGAGGTGGTCGGCGGCCACGTGAACGCGCATGTGATTTCGTCCGCGGAGTGGCGCGCAGGCATCAGTCTCGTCGCGCAAAAATTTCGCGCCGGCCGGACGTTTTTAGCCGGCGATGCCGCGCATCTCTTCACGCCCACCGGCGGCTTCGGTCTCAATACCGGCATCGAGGACGCATTCAACCTCGGTTGGAAACTCGCTGCGGTCATCGGCGGCTGGGCATCGCCCGAACTGCTCGACAGTTACGAAGCCGAACGCCGGCCGATCGCCGATCGCAACACCGCCTACGCTCTAACGTTAGCGCGCCGCAACGGTGAATGCCCGGTCGGCGCAGAGATCGAGGCGCCCGGATCCGCCGGCGAAGCGGCGCGCGCTGCTGCGCAGGCGCACCTCGTGCGCAATGCGCGTTGGGAATACGATACGCCGGGCATTCAACTCGGCGTAAGCTATCGGGGCTCGCCGGTGATCGTCGTCGACGGCGCTCCGGAGCAACCCGATTCGCCGATTGAGTACGTTCCGAACGCCGTGCCGGGAAGCCGTCTGCCACACGTGTGGTTAGCCGATGGAGGGTCGCTCTACGATGCGCTCGGTCCAGAATTTACAATCATTTCGTTCGGCGCACAAACAAACGGCACGGCGTGGGTCGATGCCGCGGCTGCGCGCAAACTGCCGCTACGCGTACTGCATCTGCCCGATCGTACGGAACTCTCGGCACTAGCCGGCACCGGCTGGCTCCTGATCCGCCCCGATGGGCACATCGCTTGGCGCGGCGATACGGCCGACCCGGGCGCCATCCTCGACATCGCGACCGGGCGCCGCGTCGAGAGCGCCCTCAAAACAGCCTAACTAGCGAGAGGAACGAACATGGCCGCTAAGACGACATCCGCCCCGAACTTGATGTTCAGCCACATGGGCATCAGCGTAACCGACATTGAGAAGATGGAAACATTTTATACGCATGTTCTGGGCTTCGCGGTTACCGACCGCGGTGAAGCGGCCGGCATGCAGATCGTATTTCTGTCGCGCGATCCGATGGATCACCATCAGATCGTCCTCGCCACGGGCCGGCCGGCGCAATTGCCGGCGAATACCGCCAACCCGCAGTTCGGTCCGAGCATCAACCAGATCTCGTTCAAGATGGGATCGCTCGCCGATTTGCGTGACATCCACGAACGGCTCACTACCGGCGGCGGGACGGATTTGTTCCCCGCCAATCACGGCATTGCGTGGAGCATCTACGCCCACGACCCCGAGGGCAACAACCTCGAGTTCTTCGTCGATACCGACTGGTACGTCACGCAGCCGTTTCTGATCCCGCTCGAACTTTCCAAGACCGATGCGGAGATCGCGGCCCTGACCAAAGAACTCTGTGAAAACAGCGCGGGTTACGAACCGTATGGCGATTGGCGCGACCGCGTTGCAAAACGCATGACGCCGTTCGCGGCGACCGCCGGCGTGGCGCACTAGCCCACGTGTGGATTCGTTCCGCGTTTTGGACGGGCACGCCGAAAGCCGGCGCCGTCGAGCAATTTCAAACCGCAATCGACGGCATGCTCGTACCGGCGCTGCGGGTGTTGCCGGGCGTTCGCGACGCAAATGCGTTGTGGCCCCGGCGGCTCGAAGATGCGCCGCCGCAGATCGCCTGTCAGATCCTCGTTGAGTTCGACAACCGCGAGGACGTCGATCGCATGCTCGCATCACCCGAGCGTCACGCATTGCGCAGTCGAGTCGTTGAGATCGTTGGGCTCTTCGACGGCGCGATCAGTCACATCGACTACGAGGTCGGTTAAACCGTGCCGCACTTCCGGAGGTATTCTATGATCATCCGCCCGCTCGTCGCATTGCTTGCGGCCGTCGTGTTGGCCAATTCAGCCGGCGTCGCGATGGCCGCAGACCCGGTCGAGATTCCGGCGATCTTACCGGTGACGGGCGGGGCCGCCTTTCTCGGCAAAGAGTTTAGCGACACACTCAAACTCGTTGAAGATCGCACGAACAAGAGCGGCGGCATCGGCGGCCGTCCGATTCATTTTGCGATTCAAGATGACCAGTCGAGTCCGCAGGTCACCGTGCAGCTCACGAACGCCGCGCTGGCCAAGAACCCCGCGCTCGTGGTAAACGGCGGCCCGCTCGCGCTCTGCGCGGCGGCCGCTCCGTTGATGAAAAGCGGCCCGGTGATGTGGTGTCTCTCCCCGTCGCTGCGGACAGAGGCGGGAACGTACGCCTACGGCGTCATGGCGTCATCGCGCGATTGCCTGATCGCGGGTATGAACTACTTCAAGGCGCGCGGCTTCAAGCGGATCGGCGTCCTCAACGGTACCGACGCGACCGGGGCCGATGCCGACGACATCTTGGCCGAGTTGATAAAACTGCCCGAATACGCCGGCATGTCGTACGTCGAATACGAACACTACAATCTTGCCGACATGAGCGTGGCGGCGCAACTCTCACGCATCAAGGCGGCCGGAGCGCAAGGCTTGATCGCCTACACCACCGGGGCTCCGATTGCGACCGTGCTCCATGGCGTCGCCGACGCCGGTATGGACATTCCGGTGTTCACCTCGAACGGGAACATGTCGATCGCGCAGCTCGACGGCTACAAGACGTTTGCGCCGAAGGATCTGCTCTTTGCCGGGTATGCGGCGTTCGATGCCGATCCTCACGTCGATGCCGGCGTGAAGCAGAAGATCGGTTTGTTCGATAGCGAGATGAAAGCGGCGAACTTGTCGCCGGATTTACTGCACGCGATTCCGTACGATCCGGCCGCGCTGATCGTCGAGGCGTACCGGCGCGTTGGTCCGAGTGCGACTTCAGCCCAGCTGCGGGATGCGTTCAACAGCGTCGTCGGTTGGCCCGGAATGCTCGGCCGTTTTGACTTTCACGCCATTCCGAACCGCGGATTAGGCCTGAAAGCCCTCATCGTTTTGAAATGGGATCCCGCGCACTCAAGCTGGATCGGGGTTAAGACCTGAACGTTTCAGCCGAGCGGTAAGGCCGTTGCGTATTTTACTTGTTTGAGCGCGAAGCTCGAGCGGATATTTGCGATGACGGAGATCGGCGTGAGTTTGTCGATGATCAGGCGCTCGAGCGCCTGAACGTCTTCGACGACCACGCGGAGCAAGTAGTCGGAGTCGCCGCTCATGAGGTAGCACTCCATGACTTCCGGCCGCTCGCGAATGGCCGCCTCGAAGATATCGAGTGCGTCCTTCGTCTGCTTTTCCAGGCTGATCTGAATGAAGACGCTGACGTTGAGCCCAACCGCGTGCGGATCGAGCAGTGCCACGTAGCGGTCGATCACGCCGCGTTCCTCGAGCGAGCGCACGCGGGCGAGACAGGGCGAGGGCGAGAGGTGAACGCGCGTCGCGAGTTCGACGTTGGTGAGCTTGGCGTTCGCTTGCAGCTCCGCCAGAATGCGCACATCGACGGCGTCGATTTCCGTTACCGGCACGTTCGCCGCGTTTTGCCTCTTCATACGATACATTATGCTGTGCGGGGCGCCCAGAGGCAAGAAGATCGGAACCATATACTGCGCGATATCTCATATACTTACGGGATGGACACCGTGAACGCGGCCGAACCCGACATCGATCCGGGCGAGACGCAAGAGTGGCTCGAAGCGCTGGCCGGAACGGTGCGCGAGTCGGGTAAAGATCGCGGCGCGTTCTTGCTCAAACGCTTGAGTGAGCACGCGAACGAAATTGGTCTGGTCGACCGCCGTCCGTCGTACTCGGCCTATCAAAATACGATCCCGGTCGAGGAACAGGGCCCCTACCCGGGCGATCTCGCTTTGGAAGAGCGGCTGACGTCGATCATTCGCTGGAATGCTTTGGCGATGGTGGTGCGCGCGAACAAAGCGTACGGCGACCTGGGCGGGCACGTTGCGAGCTACGCGTCCGCAGCCGAAATCTTCGAAATGGGATTCAATCATTTCTTTCGGGCGGGTAACGACGCGTCGCCGGGCGATTTGGTTTTCTTTCAACCGCATTCGGCGCCGGGCATCTACGCGCGGGCCTTTTTGGAGGGCCGCCTCAGCGAAGAACAACTCGGGAATTTCCGCCAAGAACTTTCCGGCAACGGCCTCTCGTCGTATCCGCATCCGTGGCTGATGCCGAAGTTCTGGCAGTTCCCGACCGGTTCGATGGGGCTCGGTCCCATTACATCGATCTACCACGCGCGCTTCATGCGGTATCTGGAACATCGCGGCTTCGTCGAGTCCTCCGAGCGGCGCGTTTGGGGTGTGTTCGGTGACGGTGAAATGGACGAGCCGGAATCCATTGCCGGCTTGACGCTCGCGGCGCGCGAAGGGCTCGACAACCTCACCTGGATCGTCAACTGCAACCTGCAGCGGCTCGACGGTCCGGTGCGCGGCAACGGTCAGATCATACAAGAGCTTGAAGCGCTCTTCACCGGCGCCGGCTGGAACGTGGTCAAAGTACTCTGGGGTTCGGAATGGGACGTGCTATTCGCCCGCGACAAGAACCACGCGCTGCTGCGCAACTTCGCGGCGACGGTCGACGGCCGGTACCAGACGCTCGGTGCGAACGACGGCGCATACAATCAAGCGCATTTTTTCGATCTCGATCCGGAGCTGCACGAGCTCGTGTCGAGCATGTCGCCGGCCGACGTTGACGGTTTGCGCCGCGGCGGCCACGACTTTCGCAAACTCTATCCGGCCATGAAAGCGGCCCGGCTGCACAAGGGGCGGCCGACGGTCATTCTCGCCAAGACGAAAAAGGGCTACGGCGTTGCGGCGGCCGAGTCGAAGATGACCGCGCACCAGCAGAAGAAGCTCGACGTCGATGCCTTGCGCCAGATGCGCGATCGATTCAATTTGCCGCTCTCCGATGGCGATCTCGAGGAGATGCGGTTCTATCGGCCGGCGGAGAACAGCAAAGAACTGAACTATTTGCGCGAGCGTCGCGCGGCGCTCGGCGGAGGTTTACCGGCGCGCCGAACGACGTCCACGAGCATCGCCGTGCCGGCGCTAAAAGACGTCTCGAATTTTGCCGTGGACGCCGCGGGTAAGGAGATGTCGACGACGATGGCCGTCGTGCGCATCTTCAATGCACTGCTGCGCGACAAAGAACTTGGCCCGCGCGTCGTTCCGATCGTTGCCGACGAAGCGCGGACGTTCGGCATGGACAACATGTTCCGGCAAGTCGGCATCTATGCACCCGAAGGGCAGCTCTACGAACCCGAAGATGCCGCCTCGATGCTCTTTTACCGCGAAGCGAAAGACGGGCAATTGCTGGAGGAGGGCATCAACGAGGCGGGCGCACTCTCGTCGTGGATCGCGGCCGCAACGTCGTACAGCGTGCACGACCGGCCGCTGCTGCCGTTTTATATTTTCTACTCGATGTTCGGCTTTCAGCGCGTCGGCGATCTGATCTGGGCGGCCGCCGACCAGCGCTCGCGCGGATTCCTCATCGGTGCGACCGCCGGCCGGACCACGCTCGGCGGAGAGGGACTTCAGCATCAGGATGGTTCGAGCCACGTCGTCGCCGCAAGCGTGCCGAACTGCCGCGCCTACGACCCGGCGTTCGCCTACGAGGTCGCGGTCATCATCGATCACGGTGCGCGAAGGATGATGACGCAGGGCGTGGACGAGTTCTATTACCTCACGGTGATGAACGAAAACTACGCGCAACCCTCGATGCCGCCGGACGCCTACGCGGACATCGTCAAGGGTATGCACCGGCTGCGTGCGTGGCCGGCTTCGCACACGGAAAAGCGCGTGCGCCTGCTCGGCTCGGGCGCGATCTTGCTCGAAGTGCTGGCGGCAGCCGATCTGTTGCGCGACGAGTGGGGCGTCGATACGGAAGTGTGGAGCGTAACGAGCTTCGGAGAACTTGCGCGCGACGCGCGAGCCGTCGAACGCTGGAACATGCTGCATCCCGCGGACGTGCCGCAGCTAAGCCATGTGGAGCAATGCCTCGGTGGCGATGCGATCACCGTGGCGGCGACGGACTATGTGCGCGCGTATCCGAGCATCATCGCTCCGTTCGTCGGCGGAGATTTCGTGGCGCTTGGAACGGACGGCTTCGGGCGCAGTGCGACCCGTGCCGAATTACGCCGTTTCTTCGAGGTTGATCGGCACGCGATTACGCTAGCCGCTTTGCGGCGCTTGGCGAAACGCGGTGCGTTGCCCGTTAGCGACGTGTCCGCGGCGCTGTCGCGATACGGCTTGGATATCGATACACCGCCGCCGTGGGAACGCTGAATCGCCGGCGGGAAGGTTTGCGTATGTCTGAGCTTACTCCTGAAGTGCAGGTCGAAACGGGCGTCGTGCGTGGAACGCCACGCGACGGCGGCGGCGTGCTGGCGTACAAAGGCATTCCGTATGCCGCTCCGCCGGCCGGCGATTTGCGCTGGCATGCGCCGCAGCCTCCATTGCGCTGGGACGGCGTGCGCGATGCGACGCGGTTCGGCACCCGTGCTTTGTCGGCATGGGCCGGTGACGCGGTTCCCGTTCCGCTGCGCGGCGAGGACTGTCTCAATCTCAATATTTGGACTGCGGCGCAGCGCTCCGACGAGCGGCGGCCGGTTATGGTTTGGGTGCATGGAGGCGGATTTCAATTCGGCACGTCCGCGAATCCCAGCAGCGATGGAACGCGGTTAGCTCAACTGGGCGCCGTCGTCGTGAGCTTCAACTATCGCGTCGGCGTTTTGGGGTTCTTGGCGCACCCGGAGCTCGACCGTGAGGGACCTTCGGGCAATTACGGGCTGCAGGACCAGCTTGCCGCGTTGCGTTGGGTGAAGGCAAACATCGCGCTATTCGGCGGCGATCCCGGCAACGTGACGGTGTTCGGCGAATCGGCGGGCGCGCATGCGATCGGCATTCTCTTGGCATCGCCGCTCGCGACGGGATTGATTCATAAAGCGATCGGTCAAAGCGGCGCGTTCTGGGATACCGTGCATGGTTCGCTCTCGACGTTCGATGAGGCGCGCGCGCGCGGCGTCGCATTTGCCAAGCAGCTCGGCGCACCGTCGATTGCGGCGCTGCGCGCAATGCCGGCGCAAGCGGTAAACGCGGCAGCCCCTTGGGAATTCTCTACCGATCCGGCCGCGACTGCGTTCTCGCCGAATATCGACCGCTACGTGGTGCCGGACGTGCCGGCCGCACGCTATCTGCGCGGCGAACAATTGCCCGTCCCGCTCTTGGCCGGATGGAACGATGCGGAATACTGGCCGTTTCGCGGTCTCGCGCTGCCGCATCAGACGGCCCAAGACTTCCGTAGCGCCGCGGAGCGCATGTTCGGAGCCGGCCGGATCGAGGAGTTTCTCACGCTGTATCCGGCCGATAGCGATGCCGCGGCAAGCGCGTCGGCCGACGTGCTGATCGGCGATCTGATCATTAGCGCGCAAATCCTCGAGTGGCTCGATATGCAACACCACACCGGCGGCGCGCCGGTCTACGGATATCGGTTCACGTACACCTCGCCGTATGCGCCGATAGCATCGCATCTCGTCGATGTTCCGTTCGTCTTCGGGACGCTGACGCCGCAATTTATCGTCGGCGGGACATCTGGGCCGTCAGATGCGGATCGCGCGTTGTCCGAGATGATGATGGCCTATTGGGTGAACTTCGCCGCGAACGGGAATCCCAATGGGACGGGTCTGCCGCCGTGGCCGGCGTACCAACCCGACGGCCTGGTGCAGAACTTCGGGCAAACCGTGATTGCGCACCGTGCTCCTGAGACGGCGCGCTTTCGATTCCTCGCGAGCTTTCGGGTGAACGGTATTCTTCCGGCTGCCTGGCGAAGCGCGTAACATGCGTCTGATCGTCGTCGCGCTAAGCGCGTTTTGTTGCTGTGCATTCGGCTTGCGGGCCGACGCGCAGCCGGCCGGGCCGGCGCCGGTGGCCGGAACCGTGATCGTCACGCTCGGCACGGCCGGCGGCCCGCGACCGCGCGCGATTCGCTCGCAAAGCGCGAACCTGTTGTTGGTGAACGGCACGCCGTATCTGATCGACGTCGGGGAGAACGCCGTGCGCCGGCTCGTGCAAGCGGGCGTCGACTTCGTGCGGGTGGGGCGCGTCTTCATCACCCACGGGCATAGCGATCACACGATGGGCCTTCCGGCGCTCTTGGCGTCGCAATGGGAATTTCAGCGCCGCGACCCGGTTGTGATATACGGGCCGCCGGGCACGCAGAAGCTTGTCAGCGGCGCCTTGGTGTTCCTCGAAGAAAATTCAGCGATCCGCGCTACCGAAGGAAACCCCACGCCGATCGACGCGATGGTCGCGGCGCACGATGTAGCGCCCGGCGTGATATATCACGATGACAACGTGACCGTGACGGCGGTGGAAAATACGCACTTCAACTTCCCGTCGACCAGCGCGGCATACGGCAGGTACAGATCCTACTCGTATCGATTCGACACGCCGGGCCGATCGGTCGTTTTTACCGGCGACACGGGCCCGTCGCCCGCCGTCGTAAAACTCGCCAAGGGCGCCGACGTGCTCGTCACCGAGGTGAATGCGGTGGACGAACTGGTCGCAGTGTACAAGAAAAACGGGACGTGGGCGGCCAAGACGCCCGAAGAACAGCAAGGCTGGCTACGCCACCAGAACGAGGAGCATCTCTCGCCTCAAGCCGTTGGCGAACTCGCGACGCAGGCCGGCGTGAAGAGCGTGATCCTCACGCACCTTACCCCGAGTGCCGATCCGAACGATGACTACGAACGCCTCGCCGTCACCGTTCGGAAATATTACACCGGCTCGGTACGCGTCGCGAAAGACCTCGCGCGGTTTTAGTTCGGATCCCGGAGCGGCAATAGCGCGCGAACGATCTGCTCGGGTTCCATCATTCCGCTGATGGCTAACCCGCCGGGCCAGCCGTAGGCCGGCACACCTCGGACGCCGGCGGCCCGCGACGCGGCGATCGCTGCGTCGACGGCGCCGGCGAATGCGTGCGTTTGCCACGCAGAGTCTACCTCAGCCGGTTCGACTCCGGCCGCTTTTGCGTTGGCGCGGATCACGCCGGGATCGGCGACGTTGGCGCCATCGACAAAAAACTCCCGCGATACTGCGTGATGAAATGCCGCCGCGGCCTGGTCGCCCTTACGCGCGCGTACCAGTTCCATCGTCTCTAGCGCCAAACGCGAATTGGCGTTCCGGCGCGGCGGATCGATCGGTAAGCCGACGCGCTCGGCAAGTCCGATGAGACGTTGGCGGATTGCGGGCCACTGCGCGTCGGTGAACGGCTTATCCGCCCCCTCCGCCGGAGTGTCGGGATGGAGTTCGAACGGCAGCCAGCGCGTGCGAGCGCCAAGTTGCCGCGCAGCCTCCTCGACCCAGACCGAGCCGAGATAGCAGAACGGTCAAACGACGTCCGACCAGATGGTGAGGACACGATCGTCGGTCTGCGGCGTTGCCATGCAGCGCGGCTTCGCTTCGGACGCTAAGTATGCTTGCCGGGGCCCGCGGCGGTTGATATATTTGTGGGCAGAGGGAATACACATGATCGCTCGCGACCCAGACGCCTCCTCCGGTACGCACGCTCGCGCGTTTCACAACTATGCGCCGTGGATTAACGTCGTTTTCGGGCTCATGGTGTTCGCGCTGCGCTACACCTCGCCGCCCGGAACGTTCAGCGTTCACTGGAATCTTTTTCTGACCGGGATCGTCATCATGTTCACAGCCCTTGCAGCGACGATCGCTCACGGCGACCCGAAAAAGAACTATTGGTCGGGGATCAACGTGGCTGCCGGAGCATGGCTGCTCGTGTCGGCACAGACGATTCCGGCCGTTGCGCGGGTGACGATCGCGCAAGATATCTTGGGTGCGCTGGTCATCGTCGTCGGCATCGCTTCGCTCGTGATCGAATTCGCCTAGGGCGCCCATGTGGGGCTTCGTCGACAGATGAAGAACCGTAGGGGACGATGCTGGAGCCTCAAGCTTTTGCGCGGTACGACGAATCGCCGGACGCCCTGTTTTACGGCCAGCCGCGCTTTGTCGAACACATCGACGAAGGCGCGATTGCCGACGTCGTGCGGTTGCATCGCGAACGGTTGCCCGCCGGCGGTGAGATCCTCGATCTGATGAGCAGTTGGGTGAGTCACTTACCCGCCGAGGTCGACTATGCGCGCGTCACCGGCCTGGGAATGAACGCCGCCGAACTCTCTCGAAATCCGCGCTTGACCGCGTCGGTCGTCCACGACCTCAATGCATCGGTAGCGCTGCCGTTTCCGGATGCGACCTTCGATGCGGCGACGATCTGCGTATCGATCCAGTATCTTACCGATCCCGTCGCCGTACTGCGCGATCTTGCGCGCGTCGTGCGCCCCGGTGGTGTAGCGGTCGTGACGTTTTCCAATCGCTGCTTTCCAACGAAGGCGGTCGCGGTTTGGCAAGGCCTCGACGATCACGGGCATCTCGCGCTGGTCTCAAAATATTTTGAGAGCGCCGGGTGGACCGGAATCGAAGCCGTTACGTCACCGCCGCGACCGAGAGATCCCTTGTACGCCGTCGTCGCGACGTCGCCGCCGGCCTGAGGCACGCCGCTAACGATGGAGCAAAACGCAAACGACGCGGCAGCCAAAGCGGTCGCATTCGCCAACGGCTTGCAGAAAAGTATCAGCGTCAGTGGGAAGCGCTGGGCGCAATGGCCGGGCGGCGCGGATACGCTCGCCCACGTCATCGGTTGCATCGATTGGCTTCGGCAGCGGTTAACGGCAGCTTCCGGAGCGGAAGACGGCGCGGCGCTCGTTGCCGCATGCATCGCAGATTTGCGCGCGATCTTGGAGTGGACGACGTATCAGTCGGCCGCACTCGCGACGGCGCGTGCCCTTCGTGTAGCCCGCAAGACGCGGGCATTCGCCGAACAATTCGGACTGATCGACAACCCGGCCGCGCGGCTTTCGGTTCTCGTCGACTCGGAAGAGTCTCTGATCGAGAACGTGCGCACGAAAAACGACTACATGCAGGCTATTGCCACGCGCCATCCCCAGCTCTCCCTTCCGCGGCCGCTCGTCTCGGTCGAGAGTCTCGCACCGAAAATCGAAAAGAAACCGGGGAGACTCGACTTGATCCAGCAATTGAAAAAAGGCGCGAAAGGAAAATAAGCGGTGTACGAAACGGCCGGGGATACGTTCGTCCTCTCCATCGAACCTCGGGCGACGGACGGTGACCCATTTATTTTCGCCTTCTCGGGTAACGAACTCGTGCTGGCGGCCGATGCACTGCCGTCGCTCGGCGCGCTCGGTCCCGGCGCATCGCTCGACGATGCGATCTGCGTTGGTGCGTGGACGGGGCGCCGCACCTGCTACGCGCTTGCACTCGGCGATTCGGAACTGCCGCCGGGACTGCGTACGATCGGTCTGCGGGCGGTGCACGGCGAACTCGGAGCGGAGGCCTTCGCAATCGCCAGCCGTGCCGCGCAATTACTGACCTGGGACCGCGAGCATCGTTACTGCGGCGCCTGCGGCACGCCGACCGGACGCGCCCTGGGAGAGCCCGCCCGCATATGCCCGGCGTGCGACTTGCACGCCTACCCGCGGATCTCGCCGGCGATCATGGTACTGATCCATCGCGGCCGCGAAGTGTTGCTCGCCCGCAACAGCCGCAACCTGACGGGCGCGTTTTCGGCGCTAGCCGGTTTCGTCGAAGCCGGCGAAACGCTCGAAGAATGCATGGTGCGCGAAGTGCGTGAGGAAGTCGGCGTGACGATCCGCGACATCCAGTATTTCGGCAGCCAGTCGTGGCCGTTTCCGCACTCGATGATGATCGCGTTTACCGCCGAGTACGCGGGCGGCGAGATCGTTCCGGACGGTATCGAAATTGCCGAAGCACGCTTTTTCGACGTCGATGCGTTGCCGAAGCTGCCTCCCGCCGGGCTCAGCATTGCGAGCCGGCTCATCGGCACGGTTAGCGCGCGGTTACGTGAAGGTTATTCGTCCGGTTCGGGTTGATTGACGTCGCGCTGTTCGTCGTTCTGACCGACTTCGCCGTACACGGCCGTTCCGTCTCCGATCTCGCGTAGGCGCCGAGCCCGCTCGTCGGCGGTCGGTTCGTCTGTGGTTTTGTCGTTATCGGTCATCGTCGGGATTCTCATCATCGAGCGTGCGATCGAGGTTGGCGGCGGGCCCATCGAGCTGATCGGGCTCGTTCTTCTCGATCTGTTCGAGCGCGAGCCGGTCGTAGTCGATGGCCGTGTCTTCGGACGGTCGTTCTGTCATACGGCCGTCTTACCCAAGAACCGCGCTCCGAAGCGGCTACGGTACGAGGGCACGCAGCCGCTCGGAATCGACCACCACGACGTGGCTCGTACGCATGTCCAGGAGCTTTTCATCCCAGAAACGGTTCAAGGTGCGATTGACCGTCTCGCGCGTCGTAGCGATCATGTTCGCCATTTCTTGGTTGGTGAGGCGTAAGCTGATCCGGGTGCCGTTGTCGACACGCTCGCCGAACTGTTCGGCCAGATTTAGGAGCAGGGCGGCGAGGCGCGCCCGAATGTCTTGGGAGTTGGTGGCGGCGATGAGGGCGTTGGCAGCGCGCAGCCGTTCGGAGAGAGCGATTGCGAGCGACCGGCCGATGTGCGGGTTGCGGTCGAGAAAGATCAGGAAATCGGCGTGCCGGATCGCCCCCACCTCGACGTCGGTGAGCGCCTTGATCGATGCGCTGCGCAGCGATGAATCGAACATCGCCATTTCACCAAAGAAATCGCCCTCTTTAAGGATCGCGAGGATCATCTCGCGGCCATCGGGCATGATCCGGCACACCGAAACCGACCCGCTGACCAAGAAGAAGAACGTGCTGCCCGGGTCGCCCTCGCGCACGACGAATTCATGCTTCGAATAGGTGCGGTCGGTAACCGTGGCCGCTATGCCGGCTACTTCCTCATCGCCGAAGTCCCGAAAGAGCGGAACGCGTCGAATGGACGCGGCGTCGATCATCAGAAAGACGGGATTTCATGTCCGCCATCGACACCCTGCCGCCCACTGGGACAAGGTGCGTTAAGGCGGCGGCATGCTCTTGGAGGACGCCAAACCGAAGAGCGCAGCAGCGTTATCCCAAGAGATGCGCGCTGCGACGTCCGGGGGTAACTGTCCGGCGATCCGGCGATACCGATCGATGACGCCGAAGTAGCTAAACCAGTTGCCGGTCTGGTTCGCATAGTAGTCGGAACCATACATGAGCTTATCGCTGTGCTTCGTCAGCAGCGCCAGCCACTCCGGAAGCAACGCACCGCAGCGATCGAACATCACCGGGCCGAGCTTTGCCGCTTTGGCCGGATCGACGAATTCAAAGCGTCCGTCCACGATGCGTGAGATCGTCGCCCACACGTTGGGATGCGCGGAGAGCATCGCCTCCATTTTGTCGGCCGATCCGTAAGCGACGCTCGGTATGACAAAGCGCTGCTGCGGCCAGGCGGCATAGAGCTGGTCGAAGTGCGCCTTATCGCGGTCCCAGGCCCAGGCTTCGAAATGCGTCAGTAGGGGGACGTTGAAGGGCGCAAGCTGCGCGAGCAATTGTTTCGTGCCCGCACCGCCGGGGTCGACGTAGATATCGCCCGTGCGCGTCGGGGGATGGTCGGGTTTGTCACCGTGCGTGTAGAGGATCTCGCCGACGAACTTATACGTGCCGTTACGAACGCCGGTGACGGTCTCGCCGATAAATCCGCGCGGCAAGTCGCCGGACGTGATAAATCCGACTTTCGGCGCGCCGAGGACGAACAGGTCGGGGTGCGCTTGCGCGAGTGCGAGCACGGCCTTAGCGGTTTCGGTTTGATCGCCGCCCTTGCTATTGGCAAAAAACGCAATGCGCTTCACGCCTGCGGAATCCGCGGCCGCAACGAGGCCGTCGACTTTGGGGTTCCAGGCCTGCACGTTGGCGTCGAAAATGGGGCCGTTATACGGAGGCGGTAGCGTCGGGCAATCCGCCGCCCCTGCGGCGCGGGCCGTGCAGACGAGCAGAACCGTCAGACACACCATCGTGAGGCGTAGCATGCTCGCTTGGCATACGACGTCTCACCTCTGTCCCCTTGGGTTAGCCGGAAGCCCCCGAACCGCTTGCGCTAGGAGTATGCGCGCATAAAGCTATCGATCAGCCGCGTGACGGTTTCCGGTTGCTCGGCGAAGACGAAATGCCCGGCGTGGTTGACGAAATGCATTTCGGTGTTGGTGTTGGCTTTGCTCATGATTTCCATCGCACCGAGGCCGAACCGGTAGGGTGCGAACGTATCGTTCCAGCCCCAGATGATGCACGTCGGCATCTGCAAGTGGCCGGCCCGGATGAGGTCGAGCGTGGAATGCTTGGTGTCGACCATCCACCATACGAGGGCGCCGGAATCGTTCACGAGTGCGGGGTTGGCCTTCACGCGATCCGGATTATCGCGCACCCACTGCTCCTTTGCGGCGCGGAATCGGCGGCTCGCTTCCTGCGTTTTCGGCAGTTGCGCGATGCGATATTCCGCCTCGACCGAGGCATCGGTGACGATCGCTTTGTTATAGGAAAGCGTGCTCGCAAGGTCGGCCGCGCGAATCTGCTCGCGCGTGGGAGGTTGCGTCGCCGGCGGCGGATCGGGGCGCTCGGGCAGCGTGACGTCATCCGGTGCGAGCGCGTTGGTATCGAAGATGATGAGGTGGCTGACGAGTTCCGGATGATCCACGGCTATGCGCGCGGCGGGCAGAGCGCCGCGCGAGTGACCGGCAACGATCGCCCGCGTGATTCCGACGGCGCGCATAAACCCATAGGCGTGCCGGATGATCCCATCCATCGAATAATCCGCGGTGGTTTTCGGCAAATCGGTGAAGCCCATGCCGAGTTTGTCGAACGCATACACGTGATACGAGGCTGCAAGCCGATCGAAAATCGCGGCAAAGCCGTCGGCCGATGCGGTTGCCGGCCATTGGCCGCCGTGGATGAGTACCAGCACCGGTCCGCGCCCGGCGTCAAAGTAGCGCGTGCGAATGCCGTCGACGTCGATAAACTTCGGCGCTCCCATAAGCCGCGAATCATAACTCGGCGGAACGGAAGCTGCGATCCCGGGCTCGGCGAGCAACGGCGCGATCAGCGCACCCGCCGCCGCGGTAGCAAGAAAGGAGCGGCGAGGTGTCGTCATGCAAGGAAGCATTCGTGAAGACGTCTGCGATCGCTTTTGCCTTAACGCTCGTGCTTGCCGGTTCGGCTTCGCCGGGCGGCGCGCAAACGGCGACGTACACGATCCCGGTCATTCTTTCGCAGACCGGAGCCGCGGCCGCGCCGGGGCAGGATCAACTCGCGGCGCTGCAAGCGTACGAGAAGCTCGTGAACCGGACGGGCGGCATTCGCGGCGAGCAATTGCATTTTCAGATTTACGACGATGCGTCGAGCCCGCAAACCGCGGTGCAACTGACCAACACGATTCTTGCCGCAAAGCCGGCGGTCGTGTTCGGTTCGACGCTCGCCCCGGCGACGACCGCAATGATGCCGTTCTTTAAGGACGGTCCGGTGCTGTATTCGCTGACGCCGCTCGTGTATCCCGAAAAAGGCAGCTGGGTCTTCGCAACGCTGCCGCTGATCCAGCACGTCGAGTCGGTGATGTTCCGCTACATGCGCGGTCGCAACTGGACGAAGGTCGCCTTCCTGCGTACCAACGACGTGTCGGGCCAAGATAACGAGAAAGCGATCGACGCCGCGCTCGCAGAGCCCGACAACCGTTCGATCGTTACGACGACGAAGCAGCTCTTCAACGTCGCCGACATCAACATCGCGGCGCAAGTCAGTGCGGTGAAGTTCAGCGGCGCGCAGGCGATTTTCGTGTCGGCGACCGGCGCGCCGTTCGGCATGGTGATGCGCAGCCTCGCCGACGCCGGCGTCGACATCCCGATCTTTACCGGCGCGACGAATATTGCCCCGGCGTTCATCGAGCGCTTCAAACAATACGTGCCCAAATCGGGCCTCTGGATCGTGTTCCCAAGTTATGCGAAGCGCGATCGTGCGGCGCGCGATCCGTTGCGCGCGACGATCGACGAGTTCTATACTACGCTCGAAGCGTCCGGGCAACGGCCTGGGGCAGCGCACGCGTTTGCGTGGGACGGGGCGAAGATCGTCGTCGCCGCATTGCGCGCACTTGGTCCGGCCGCGACGTCGCAACAGATCCACGAGTGGATCGAATCGCTGCACGAGTTTCCGGGGGCACTCGGGCTCTACAACTTCCGCATCGGCGATCAGCACGGGCTCGACGACAAGTCGCTCTACATCGTCCGCTACGATCCCAATGCCCCAAATGGAAACGCGGAAATCGTGAGTGAGGCGGGCGGGGTGCCGCTCCGCACGCGCTGAATGCCATTCGCTTAGCCTTGTTAACGAGGAGCTGCCAACTATGGACGTGATTGCCCGCCTTGATGCAGTCGTCGACGACTTCAATCGTCGCTGCCGGTTTTTCAACACGCCGCTGACACGCGAACGCGCCCAAATGTTCGTGCGTCAGCACCGCCTCAATACGCGGCAGCGCAATAGCGTCCACAAACTTGCGGTTGCTACGAATTGTCCGATTTGGGAAATTCGCATGCGCATCATCGGCGCGTCGGCGCAGGAACTCATTGCGGACAACGAGTTCGGTGAGGGGAAGGCGCACTGGGAGATTCTCGAAGATCTCGGCGTTGCAATCGGCATGAACCGTGACGAGATTCGCGCGGCCACGCCGTTGCCGAGTACGCAGTTGTGCTGGCTGGCCTGGGAAACGCTAACGAAGAACCGGCACTGGCTCGGAGGTCTGATGGCGAACACGTGCGCCGAACGTTCGAACGTTCCCGGTTACGGCAACGGTCGCCAGCGCGAAGTTGGCTGGTCGGGCGTACAACGCGATCAATGGCGCGAACTCTACGGCCTGACCGACGCGCAGTTGGCGTTCTGGGGCATCCACAGCGAAGCGGACGTCGAACATTCGAACCTTGGCTGGCAGACGGTGGCCAAGTACGCGGAAGATCTGAACATGGCCGATGCCGTCGTCGAAGCGTGCCGCGTCAACCTACTCGTGTGGGAGAACTACTTCAACGGCATCGGCGACGCGGCGGAAGCGCTCGTTGCGGGGAAATCGCTCGCGTCGGTCTTGTGACCACACGATTGACGCGGCGTGCCGCGTTAGCTGCCGGAACGTATCTGTTCGGCGCATGCGCGACGGCCGGCCGTGCGCAGAATACCGCTCCTGACCTCATAGCGCTGCGGCTTGCGTCGTCGCCAGCCGACGACACGATGCCGGTGCTCTATGCGCAGCAAATGGGCGCGTTTCGGCGCGCCGGTCTCGACGTTCAACTGACGCGGGCGACGAGCGGTTCCGCCGTCGCGGCCGCCGTCGCCGGCGGTTCCCTGGACATCGGAAAGTCGAGTATCGTGTCGATCGTCACGGCGCGTGCGAAGGGCGTGCCGTTCGTCTGGATCGCGCCGGCGTCGATGTACAATCCCGCCGCTCCCGACGGCGGCCTAATCGTGTCGACGGGCTCGCCGATCAAGACGGGTCGCGACTTGAACGGAAAGATCATCGCCACGCCGGCGCTCGGCGATCTGAACACGATCGCAGCGCGAGCTTGGGCCGATCAGAACGGCGGTGATTCGAAAACGATCCAGTTCGTCGAAATTCCGGTAGCGGCACAAGCCGCAGCGCTCGACGAAGGCCGTATCGCTGCCGGCGGCATCATCAATCCGTTCTTGGGCCAAGCGCTGGCGTCGGGGAAAGCGCGCTTCCTGGCCCCGTTTTACTCGGCGATCGCAAGGAGTTTCATGCTCTCCGGTTGGTTCACCACCGCCGATTTCGCTGTAAAGCACCGCGACGCGATCGCAAACTTCCAGCGCATCATCGACACATCATCGACGTACACGAACGCGCACCATGCCGAGACGGCGCCGCTCTTGGCAACCTGGAGCGGCATCACGCTCGACGCCGCCGCTCACTCCCCGCGCATGACCAACGGCACGCGCATCGCAGCCGAAGAGATTCAGCCCGTCATCGATCTGCTCGCGCGCTACGCCGTGATTCCCAAGGCATTTGATGCTCGCGAGATGATCGTTCAGCCGCCGTAAAAGACGCCCTCGCCGAGATCTTTCAACTCGAGGATCGCGGCGTCCGGCCGTCCGGCCGGCGGCTTCATCACGTGCGCTTCGACCGCTTCGGCGATAACGACGTGGTGATCGCCGGCTTCAACGATCGTGGTTACGCGGAATTCGATGGCGGCGATTGCGGAATCGAGAATCGGTGCGCCGGTCGTTCCGGCGTGATAGGCTTGACCGCTCAGCTTGCCGCCTTCGATGACCGTCGGCTTGAAGAACGTGTACGCCACGTCTTTCTGATCTTTGCCGAGCATGCACAAGGCAAAGAACGATCCGTTGCTCAGCGCCTTGCGGCCGTGGGAATCGGCCTTTACGCCGACCGCAACGAGCGGCGGAGCGAACGACGCCTGCGTAACCCAGTTCACCGTTGCGGCCGAGATCGTGCCCTGGCCGTCGTCGGTGGTGAGAATGTAGAGCCCGTAGGGGATCATCCGGAGTGCGGTTTTCTTTGCGTCTGCGTCCATGCGAAAAGCATGCTCCGTGCGCGGCGCCGTCCCTCTCGGCCGCTTGCTTGCGGCAAGAACCCGCGGCCCGGGACCGAAGCGTTCTGAGGCGGCCGCAGGCCGCTGTTGGGGAGGTCGCCATGATGCTCGCTCGTACGGATTTTCTGCGTATCGTCGCGGTTGCCGGAGCCGGTTGGACCCTCGGGCTCGAGGCGCTGCAGAGTCCGGCCGGTGCTGCTGCGGGCGACTGGTCGTCGCTCGGCTGGGTGCGGTTCGATGCCGACGGGCTGGCAACCGTGATGATCAACAAAGCCGAGATGGGCCAAGGCGTGACGACCTCGCTGCCGATGCTCGTCGCCGAAGAACTCGAGATGCCGCTCGACCGGATGCGCTTCTCGCTCGCGCCGGCCGAGGCGCGTTGGAATCCGCCGGGCCGCGACGCGATGTCCACCGGCGGCAGCCAAACGATCAAGCAGATGGCGCCCGTCATGCGCAAAGCCGGCGCCACCGCGAAGACGATGCTGATTGCCGCGGCCGCGAAGCGTTGGAGCGTCGATCCCGCGACCTGCCATGCGCGCGCCGGCGCCGTGCTCGGGCCGGCCGGTCGCCATGCCGACTACCGCGAGTTGATCGCCGATGCGTCGTCACTCGCTATTCCGACCGACGTCACGCTGAAGACGCCGGATCAGTTCACGCTGATCGGGACGCGTCCGCGCCGGCTCGACGTCAAGCAGAAGACGAACGGAACGGCCGTTTTTGGACTCGATTTCCGCGTGCCGGGGATGCGCTTTGCGTCGATCGAGAAGGCGCCGGAAATCGGCGGCACGGTGACGTCGTTCGATCGCGCGGCGGCGCTGCGGGTGCCGGGCGTGCGCGACGTGTTTCCCGTTTCGACCGGCGTCGCGGTCGTGGCCGACAACACGTGGGCCGCATTCCAAGGCCGGCGGGCCCTGAACCCATCGTTCGGGTTCGGACCGAACGCGAGTGCATCGTCGCCCGCGATGTCGGCGACGATGTACGAACTCGTGCAGAAGCCGGGCGCGGTGGTCAAGAGCGTCGGCGATGCGCGTGCGGCGCTCGCAACCGGAACCGTCGTGCGCGCGACCTACGAGGTTCCGTACGCCGCCCACGCCCCGATGGAGCCGATGAACGCCACGGCCGACGTGCGCGCCGATCGCGTGACGGTGTGGGCGCCGACGCAAGTGCCGACGGCATCGCAAGCAATTGCAGCGAAGATTGCCGGGCTTCCGATCGCAGCCGTTACGGTAAACTCGACTCTGCTCGGCGGGGGCTTCGGGCGACGCCTTTCCGTCGACTTCGTCGCCGACGCGGTCGAAGTTGCCAAAGCGGCCGGCGTTCCGATCAAAGTTGTGTGGACGCGCGAAGACGACATGCGTCACGATCCGTATCGGCCGGGTTCGGTGAACGCGCTCGCCGCAACGCTCAACGCCGACGGCACGATTGCCGCGTACGCGCAGACGGTCGCGCTGTCGTCGATTGCCGCGCGCGGCGATGTGGCGAACCTCGATCGGGGCGTCGATCCGGGCGTGATTCGCGGCACCGGCGACATGGCGTACACGATCCCGAACATGCTGGTCGACTTCCACCACCTCGACATCAAGATTCCGGTTGGGCCCTGGCGTGCGCCGTATGCGAACGGCAACTACTTCCCGACCGAATCGTTCATCGACGAACTCGCGCACGCGGCGGGCAAAGACCCTGTTGCGTTCAGGCTCGCGATGCTGCCGGTCTATTCGCGCGCACGCAACGTACTCAACATCGCGGCGAAGCGAGCGGACTGGGGCAGCCCCACGGCGCCCGGCCGCGCGCGCGGCGTTGCGCTTACCGTGTGGGACGACACCTGGATGGCGTTGATTGCGGAAGTGTCGGCACCGGTGGGCGGTATCCGCGTACATCGCATGTGGGCCGCCGTCGATTGCGGGCTGCCGGTGAATCTCGATGGGATCGAGACGCAGGTCACCGGCGCGATCCTCTATGGTCTCTCGGCCGCGTATACCGGGAAGATCACGTTCACCAACGGCGCCGCCGATCAGAGTAACTTCGATAACTACAAGATCCTGCGCATGCACGATGCGCCGACATTCGATATCGCGATCGTCCCGAGCACGTCATCGCCGACGGGCGCCGGTGAAATCGGTACGCCGCCCGTAGCGCCTGCCATTGCAAACGCGTACTTCGCGCTCACCGGCAAGCGCATCCGCCGCCTGCCGCTGTTGGAAAATCTCGCTTGATCCGCAGCGTGCGCTTGTTCGTGTTGTTCGCGTTGCTGTGCAGCGGCGCGATCGTTCCGCGGGCGGTCCAAGCGGCCGACACGATCGACTTCCCCATTTACTCGCGCACGATTTTCTTTTTGCCGTTGTGGATCGCCGATAAGCAAGGTTTTCTCAAGGATGAGGGCATCACCGTTGCGTTTCACGATGGGGCAACGCAAGATCAAGTCGCGGCGCAGCTCAAGTCGAGCGCGCTTGGGGTGAACATCCTCGGGCCGGAGACGGCGTACGCCGATCCGAGCGGATCGCTGCGCATCGTGGCCGGCAACGCCGGCCGCTTGCCCCATTTTTTGATCACGGTGCCGCGGATAAAGACGCTCGCGCAATTGCGCGGAGCGAACTTCGGCGTGATTTCGGCGGACGAAGGCACGACGCACGTCATTCCGCAGATCGCAAAAGCCGCTGGTCTGACCTCGGCCGACTACACCATGACGGCCGTCGGCAGCGCCCCGACGCGCTGGAAGCTGCTCAAGGCGGGAACGATTGACGCTGGGTTACAGCCGTTTCCGTTGAGCTACGAAGCCGAAGACGCGGGCTTCACCAATTTGGGCTGGACCGGAAATTGGGAGCCGGATTGGCAATTTACGGCGGTCATCGTGAACGACGCGTGGGCCAAGGCGCATCGCGCGACCGTCGTCGGACTCTTGCGCGCGATACGCCGCGGCACCGAATACATGGCCTCACATCCCGACGAGAGCGCAGCGGTGGCGGTTACGGAACTCGGCACGACGCCGGCATACGCCAAGCGCGCGATCGCCGATGCACTGCGCTTGCGCGTCATGGACCCCTCGCTAGCCGTGAACGACGCCGGCATGCGGCGCGTGTTTGAGGTTTCGCCGAAGGCGCCGGGTGTGACCGCGTACGATCCGGCGCGCTACGTCGACTCGTCGTACTTGCGCGATTCGGCGAAGGGCCGCTGAGCGTGCCCGGCTTCCGCGCGCTCATCGTCGCGCTGCTGCTTGCCGCTCTCGCGCCGGCCGGCGCGGGTGCGCAGCAGCCGGCCCCGTTCAAACTGCGCGTTGCGACGATTCCATCGGACATCGGCGCCGAGGTCTACTACGCGAAGGACATGGGGTTCTTTGCGAGGGCGGGGCTCGATGTCGAAATCACGCCGATCACCAACGGTGCGGCCATTTCATCCGCCGTCGCGTCGGGAGCGATCGATATTGGTTACGCGACCGGTACGAACGTCGCGCTCGCGCACGAAAAGGGCTTGCCGTTCACGGTGATCGCACCGGCGAACTTGCACGTTGGAGCTGCGCCGACGGCCGGCCTGCTCGCCGTGACGCGCGATTCGACGATCCAAAGCGGCAAGGACCTCACCGGCAAGGTCGTTGCGGTAACCGGGCTGACCGGCATCGCATATTTCGCAGCCCGGGCCTGGATCGACCGCACGGGCGGCGACTCGAAAAGCGTCCGCTACATCGAGTTGCCGCTCTCGGAGATGACGACGGCCGTGCGCGAAGGACGCGTCGCCACGGCGACGATGGACGTGCTGGGCGATCCGCTGATCGGCAAGCCGGAAGATACGCTGCGTTTGCTGGCCAACTCGTTCAACGCGGTGGCACCGAACTTTTTGCCCTCGATGTGGGTGGCAACGGCTCCCTGGGTAGCCGCACATCCGGTCGAAAGCAAAGCCTTCATTGCGGCGATGCACGAAACGGCGCTCTGGGCGAACGCGCATCACCGCGAGTCGGCGGCGATCCTAACCGCCTATACCAAGATTCCAGCGGACACGCTGCAAGCGGCCACGCGCGTAACCTACGCGACCGTCCTGACACCACAGTCGATTCAACCGAACATCGACGTCGCCGCGAAATACGGCTTTCTGCAAGCATCGTTCCCCGCACGCGACCTCATCAGCGCGCTGGCCTTAAGATAATGGTGATTCGACGTGGAGCGTTCCTTGCGCTCGGTTCAGCTGCACTTCTGACTCGTCCGGCGGCCGCGCAGGCGCCGGCGCTGCGGCGGTTGAGCGTCGCCTCCGCTCAAGATTCCGACGCCGTTGCGTGTCTCTACGCGCAGGAGGCCGGCTTGTTCCGGAAAGTTGGTCTCGATGTCACCTTAACGCCGAACGCGAGCGGTTCGGCCATCGCGTCGGCCGTCATCGGCGGTGCGGTCGACATCGGCAAGTCGAGTCTCACGGCGCTGATCACCGCGTATTCGAAGGGCATTCAGATCGTGCTGGTGGCGCCGTCCGCGCTCTACAACGTCGAGTCGCCGGTCACCGGCACGATCGTGCGCGCGGATTCACCGCTGCGCAACGCGCGCGAGCTCAACGGCAAGACGGTCTCGGTGCAAAGCGTTCGCGGATCGTTACAACTGGCCACGATGGCGTGGGTCGACAACAACGGCGGCGACTCGAGCACGATTAAGTTTCTGGAATTGCCGCCGTCGGCGGGACTGATCGCGCTGGACTCGGGACGCGTTGATGCGGTAACGCTCGCCAATCCGTACCTCACGCAAGCCGTGTCGGAGAAGAAGGCCCGCGTGCTCGGCTGGTCGTCCGAAGCGATCGCGAAGCGCTTTCTGTTGACCGCATATTTCACGACGAAAGAATTCGCAAGCAAGAACCCCGACGTCGTGACGCACTTCGCGCAAGCGATGGCGCAGTCGGCAAATTACCTGAACACGCACCAGGCCGAGACCGTCGGTCTGGTCGCGCGCTTTACGGGGGCGTTGCCCGACGTCGTGAAGAGCATTCCGCGCGAGACGTTCGCGACGACGCTCGAAGCGCGCGACGTGCAGCCGTACATCGACGCCTCGGTGAAGTACAAGTTCATCCCCGAACGCATCGACGCAGCCGCGCTCATCGCCTCAGGACATTAACCCGCGCGTTCCTCGTGCTCCGCTAGATCGAACCAGTTGCCTTCGGGATCGACCGCGCGGTACTCCGCGAACGGGCGATCGGCGGGGCGTTCTTTCGGCGACTCGACGCCGTGTTTTTCCATCTTAGCCGACATTTCGGCGATGTCGTCGACGACGAAGCCGAAGTGATTGAGGCCGTGCGCCGCCGAACCTTGCAGGCGGTGCGGCAGGATCGCCAGCGTGAAGTAGCCGTCGGTGACGTGTCGCGCGGTGGTCGATTCGGAATCGGGGATGATCGTCATGTCGAACACGTCCACGTAGAACTGCGCGAGCTTGGCCGGATCGCGGGCGAAGAGGGCGAGGTGGCGAAGTTTCGGTTTGCCCATGCGGTCGGCGCCTTTCTAGGGTTTGGGTGCGGTGACGATATCGACGACGCAGACGCCGCCTTCGCGCACGATGCGGATCGCGTCGCGCAAGGCATCGTCGAGTAGCGCGAGCGACGTGACGGGGCCGATGCCTTGCGCGCCTTGCGCGCGGGCGAGGGCGGCGAGGTCGGGCGGCGGATCGTCGATGCGCTGTCCGATCCACTTGCGTTCCACCGGCCGGCTGCGATCGCGCGCAACGCTGGCTTGGTGATCGACGTCGTTGCCGTACGAGCGATTGTTCGCGATGAGCACGAGCAGCGGGATGCTATGGCGCACGGCCGTCCAGAGCGCGGTCACGCCCATGAGATAGTCGCCGTCGCCCAGGAACGCGACGGGCAGGCGGGTCGTGCCGCGCAACGCGAGCGCGGCGCCCACGGCTAAGCCCGGGCCGGCGCCGAGGCCGCCGCCGCCGTCGCCGCCGAGATAGTCCAGCGGATGGTGGAAGGCCAACTGGCGGTAATCCGTGCCGAGCGGCAGGCGGATCAGGCACGCTTCGTCGTCGCCGAGTGCGCGACGCAACGCTTTTGTCGCGGATACCATATCGATCGCATCTGACGCAGGCGCGCTCTCTTTCGGCGCGGCCTTCGAAAGCGCGTCGCGTTTCGCCGCGGCAACGGGACGATCGCGCAGGGCTTCGAGCAACAGCGGAACGAGTTCGTCGGGATCGACCGGTACGTCGATCGCTGCGGGCGGCAGCGCTTCATAGTCTTTGCTCCAGCCGCCATGGACATAGCGATCGGGCGAACACACGATGACGGTCGCGTCGACGCGCGATCCTTCCCACGCGGTGCGCAGCGCGCCGGCAAGTTCCAGTGCGTCGAGATCGAGGATCACGTCGGCGTCGCGCAGGCGCGGCGCAAGTGCAGGCAGCGTCCCGATGTGCAGCGCGTGATCTGTGGGAAACGCCGCGGCGATGCGGCGGTCGGTAAACACGGCTGCACCGAGACGTTCGGCTAGCGCAACGCGTTCGTTCCAACGGTCGAGATCGCGGGAAACGCGCCCCACCACGATTGCCGGATGTTTCGCTCCCGCCAGCAATTGGGCGATTCGCTCGACGTCGTGCGCGCTCGGGCGCACGGTCGAGGGCAGCGCGAAATCGCTCGCCTTCGGCAAGACGGTCGATGGGTCGAGCGGCTCCTCTTGGAGCGACATGTCGAACGAGACGAACACCGGCCCGCGCGGGACGGTGCGCGCGATCTGATTTGCCCGCAGCAGCGACTCCGCGGCCGCCGGCACGCTCGCCGGATGGTCGTCCCACTTCGTGTAAGGCCGCACGATCGCGCCCAAGTCGGACACGGTGTGGATCCATTCGATCCAGGGCCGGCGCTTCGCCGCGTCGGCCGGGCCGTGCGCGCCGAGCACGATCATCGGCACGCGGTCGCACCAGGCGTTGAAGATGCCCATCGACGCGTGCATGAGGCCCACGTTGCTGTGGACCGCCGCGAAGAGCGGCGTGCCGGTGACCTTTGCGTAGCCGTGCGCGATGGACACGACGTGGTCTTCATGCAGGCACAGCAGCATTTCCGGTTGCGAGTCACCCAGATAGTTGACGATGCTGTCGTGCAAGCCGCGATAACTTGCGCCGGGGTTGATCGTGATATAAGGGATGTTGAGGTCGCGCAACACGGCTGCAACGCCGTCGCTGCCCCATTCGAGTGGTCCGAGCATGTTAGAGATCCTGGAAGATCAGGGTTTTCGCGTCGACCGGCTCCTTGATGATGCCGTACTTCACGGCCGTATCGAGGATCGGCTGCATATATTGCGTCCCGAGTTTGAGGCCGTATTGCGCGCGCGTCATCTTTGCAACGACGTCATCCGCGAGCGGTAAGAACTTCTGCAGCATCGCGCCGGTTTCGGCGTGATGCGTGTTTGCCCATGGCGCTGTTTTGGCCATCACCGCGACAAAGGTTCGCACCGTGGCGCGATTTTTCCCAATCCAGTCGGCGTTCGCAAACCACACGTTGAGGTACCATTCCGGTGCGACCGCTTCGTAGGGGTTGCCGATGACGCGGACGAGCGGCTTCGTCGCCGTGAGTGCGGGCTCGCCGATCATCGCCGCATCGACGCGGCCGGCGTTGACCATCGCACCCATCGTCGAGAACGGCATCTCGACGAACTTCACGTTGCTCGGGTCGGCGCCGCTCTTCGTCATCCACTGGCGGATCGACGCCTGCTGCGTCCCGCGCACCTCGATCGTGGCGATCGTCTTCCCCTCGAGATCCTTGGGGCCGTTGAGGGACGAGGTCTTGCCGGTGATCACCACCGTTGCCGGCGCTTTGGCCGTGTATAGCGCGCTCGGCGCGATGACGGAAAACGGCAGTCCTTGCGCACGCGCGTTCGCAATGGCGATCACGTTGCCGAGGCCAATGTCGATCGTACCGCCGGCGACGCCCGCACCGAGCGAGCCCGAATTTGCCAGCGACACCAACTCGACGTTAAGCCCGGCGTCTTTGAAGAAGCCGGCGCCTTGCGCGTAGATCCCCTCGGCGAACGCATCGGACGGTGACGCACCGACGCGCAGCACCGGCACGCTCTGTGCGAACGCAGCGGGGCCGCTCGCAAGCGCACCGATTGCGACGAGCCCTTGGAGGGCGGTGGAGCGCTTCATGGTTTGTAGACGATCTCCGCGGCCGGGAAGCCGGTGGGAAACACGCCGTACTTCACGGCCGCGTCGATGATCGGCTGCACGAGTCCAAGGTCGAACGTGGTCGGAAACGCGCCGCGATGCATGTGCTCGATGTCGGCAACGGGCACTTTGGTGTACTTCGAGAGGATCACGGCCGACGGGCCGGGGTTTTTGTTGGTCCAGTCGTTGATCTCGCGAATCGCCGCGCTGAAGCGCTTGGCGAGGTCGGGGTTTTTCGCAATCCAATCGCGCGTCGTTACCCAGCCGCTCAGCAAGTACGCCGGTGCGACGGCGTTGTGGCTCATGAAGATCGGACGGTTCGCGCCCGACTTGAGCGCTTCGGAGAAGAAGGGTTCGCTCGGGGAGATCGCATCCACCGTTCCGCGCTCGAGCGTGGCGCCCATGATGGGGATGCCGATTTCGACCCATTTGACCGCGGTCGAATCGCCGCCGTTCTTGTCGATCCAGGCGGCAATCGGAATTTGACTGACGTTCTTGAGGCCGTTCACCGCCACGATCTTTCCGGTGAGGTCCTTCGGCTCGCGGATCGTCGAATCGCCGCGCACGATGATGCCGTAGGTCGGAATTTTCTCCGAATTGATCATCGCGGGCGCCAGATAGATGACCGGCAAGTTATGTACGTGCGCGCTCGCGACCGAGATGATGTCGACCAAACCAATATCGAGCGAGCCGGCCAGGATCGCGCTCGTGATCGTCGCGCCGTTGTTGAAGTACTGCACGTCGACGTCGAGGCCGTTTTTCTTGAAGAACCCGCCGTCGATGCCGAACATCGCCGCGGCCGCGACGTTGGCCGGCAGTGCGCCGAGTTTGAGCGGCCCCACCACTTGCGCGAGTGCCCCGTGCAGCGGCAGTGCGGCCGAAAATGCCGCCGTGGAGGCGACGAATGCGGAACGTTTCACGGTCAAGCGCCGCCCATTTGGAATTGCGTGACGGGCGGCACGGGGATCCGCTCCGGAATCGTCACGAGCACGTTACCGTCGAGTACGCGCACCGGCGTCGAGCGCAAGCGGAAACGCGGATAACCGACGTGGATGCCGGTGCGGATGTCGTACTCAAAGCCGTGCCATGGACACGCGACGTTGTACGATGTCTCGGAGAACTGCATGCCGCCGCTGGTGCCGTCGGCGCGGATCGGCTCCTCGACGCGCGGCAAAATCTTGCCCTGACAGGCCGGGCCGCCCATGTGCGTGCACACGTTTTCGAACGCGCTGAATTCGCCGCGCAGATGGAACACCGCGAATTCGGTGCCATCGACGTCGACGAGCCGGCGGCCCGGATCGTCGAACGCCGCCGCGGGACCGAGATCGATTTCGCGCACGCGTCTACCTCCGGAACCACATGGATAGATCGAACAAGTTGAGGCCCGCGGCTTTGACCATCTCGCTCACGGTTACGACGACATCGGTTGCGGTCGTTTGAGCAGCAGTGATCGGCGGCGGGAACGTCTCGGCGCCGTCGACTTTTGCCGCGTAGACGCGCATCGCGGCGGTCAGGACGCGCTCGATATCAGCGAACGGGACCGAATCGAGGTTGCCGCCGGCAAGCGCCGCATCGGCGGCCGCGACAAAGTCGGCGCCCAAGGTTGCGTTCGGTGCGATCATTACGAAACTCCCGGCCGGGCGGCCAGCACGTCGCGGGCGCTGGGGCGCATGCGTTTTACTTCGAGGTTGAACACGCGGGCGGCGTTCAAGCCGAGGATGTTCCGTTTCGTCTGTTCGTTCAGAAACGGGATCGTCGTGATCGACGACGGCGTGTCGAAATCCCAATGCGGCCAGTCGGAGGCATAGAGGAGCTGCGTCTCGGCCTTCATCGCCTCGAACGTCGACTGCAAGAGTTTGAGGTTACCGCGCTCGAGCGGCTGCGAGGTGTAGAACATGTCGGCCATGTACTCGCTCGGTAATTTTTTGAGGCCCGGCGCTTCGCTCGTGCGCATGAGATACTCGTGATCGAGGCGCTGCATGAGAAACGGGATCCAGGCCAGCCCGCTCTCGACCCACACCAGCTTGAGTTTCGGAAAGCGCTCGGGCAGCGCGTTGATGATCCAGTTCGTCATGTGGATCAGGCTATAGTGGACGAACGAGATCGAGTGCATCGATATGAAGCGGTTGAGCTGTAAGAACGACGGATCGCTCCAGTTGAAGCCGCTGTGGAACGCCAGCGGTTTGCCCGTCTCCTCGATCATCCGGTAGAGCCGCATGTAGGAGTTGTGGTGCACGGGCTTGTTGCGCGTCGAGCACACGGAGAAGCCGATCACGTTGGGATCGCCGGCATATTTCTCGACGAGTTCTTCGCAGGCTTCGGGCGTGTTGAACGGTAGATAGAGCAGGCCTTTGACGCGCGGGTCCTGCGGTAGGATGCGCTCGCACATCCAGCGGTTGTAGGCTTTGCTCAGTTCCGCCTCGATCTCGTCGACCGGATGCATGCCGAGCGTGAGCATCGCGGTCGGAAAGACGATCTGGTAGTCGACGCCGAGCGCATCCATCGCGCGCCGTGCCAACTCCACGAACTTGTGACTCGCGCTCCCGTCGAGTTTCTCGCGCGCGCCGGCCTGATGGGGAATGCGGCCGCCCATGTCTTGAAACGTCATCCCGGGCTGCGTGTTGAGCAGACCGTTACCGACGCCGCGAATCTCCGCGAACGAGTTGCCGAGCTGCTTGTAGTAGTCGCTATCGAGCAGGCTCAGCACTTCCGGCCAGAACTGCAGTTCCTGTACGTGGGCGTCGATGTCGACGAGGAAGTAGTCTTCGAGCTCTTCCGATTGTTTCGTTGCGTGTGAGAGAACGTCGCGCGTGTCCGACGCGACGGTGATTTCGGCGAGGTCGCGGAACGGCGCGCCGGGCGCGGTCACTTTGCGGCGCGGCGCTGGGCGCGCAGCTTCAGCGTCGCCTCTTCGTCCACGTTTTTCTCCGCGTCGAGCACGACGCCGTACACATCGCGCGCATCCTCGCGCGAGACGTATTCCTCGATCACGTCCATGCGCACGCGCAGCGGTTCGCGGTTGAGCGGATCGCCCCACCCGCCGCCGCCGGCCGTCATGATCGTGACGCTGCTGCCCGGCGCGAGCAGTTTGCGGTATGGATCTTCGCGATGGAAATCGGCGTCGCCGGCCGCCTTGACGTAGGCCTCGCCGACTTGCGCCGAACCGCCGCCGCGAATGCCCCACGGCGCGAGCGCGGAGCGCCCTTGCTGACTCGACGACCAGCGGCCTTCGGCCATGCTTTCGATCGTGGTCGTGATGCCGAGGCCGCCGCGGAACGTGCCCGCGCCGCCCGAACCTTCGCGCAGGGAACGTCGTTTGACGAGCACCGGCGTCTTGAGTTCGATCGTTTCGACCGGCGCGTTGCGCACGTCGCCTTGACACACTGAGACCGAAGCCGACTCGCCGTCTTCCCACGGCCGGCCGCCCCAGCCGCCGCCCTCGATCGTCTGCAGGACGAAGTTGCGGCCCTTGACCGGATCGCGGCCGAAGAATGCGAGCGCGCCCCCGAGCGTGCCCATGTGCGCGGCGGGAATGCGATCCGGAATCGCGTCGGCGAGCGCGGTGAGGATCGTATCGACGACCGTCGGCAGCATGCGGCTCCACGCCGCCATCGGCGCCGGGAACGTTGCCATCATGAGGTTGCCTTCTTGAATGAGCACCTTGAGCGCGCGGAACGACCCCTCGTTCACCGGTTCGAGCGCGCCGGTCAGGCCTTTATAGGCGATGTACGCGCCGGCAAGCGTGCGGCCGTTGATCGCACCGCGCCGCTGCATCGAGCCTTTGGTGAAGTCGATCGTGAGATCGCTGCCCTTCACGGTCACGTCAACGACGATCGGCACGCGCACGTCCTTTTCGACGCCGTCGTCATCGAGATACGCTTCGGCGTGATAGGAGCCGTCGGGAATCTGTTCGACGATCAGGCGGCACTTGCGCTCGGCATCATCGAAGATGCGCTCGATCGCGAGGCCGATCGTTTCGCTGCCGTAGCGCGAATAAAGCTCTTCGAGCCGACGTTCGGCCAGCGTGCACGCGGCCATTTGCGAACGCAGATCGCCCATCGACGATTCGGGATAGCGGATGTTATCGGAGATCATCCGCAACATTTTCTCGTCCGGCTTGCCGCCTTCGTAAATCTTGATCTGATCGAACTGCAAGCCTTCTTGCCATGGATCTGCGACCGACGTGCTGGCGCCAAAGCCGGTGCTCATCCCGCCGACGTCGACCCAGTGCGCGCGCACGATGGCGAACGCCGTCAGCTTGCCTTCGAAAAAGAACGGCGTATGGATGCAGATGTTGTTGAGATGCTGACCGGCCACGCGCTGGTGGTTGCTGATGATGACGTCGCCCGGTGCGAAGCCGTCGATGCCGTAGCGCGCAACGACGTCTTTGATCACCACGCCCAGGTCGGCGACGAAGTGCGACACGCCGCCGATGTTCTGCGAGAGCAGCCGGCCCTCGACATCGAGAATTGCGCAGCAGTAGTCGCGCACTTCGTAGATCATCATGTTGTACGATGTGCGCTGCAGATCGACCGACATCTCGTCGGCAATTGCCGGCAGCGCGCTGCGCAGTACTTCGAGGGTGACCGGATCGAGCCGGGGCTTTTCGGTGACGGCCATTATGCTGCTCCGATCGTGACGATCATTTCGCCGCTGGGTGCGACCTGCATCGCATCGCCCGGGAAGAGGACGGTGGTCGATGCGTATTCTTGAATGACCGCCGGCCCGCTCACGCGCGCACCGGGTCCGAGACGTTCGCGATCGTAGATCGGACACTCGATGCCTTCGAGCGAATCGTCGAAGATCACGCGCCGGTGCGCGATCAGCGCGTCGGTGGTGGCCGGCGGCAGTTCCGGAAAGCGCGAGCGTTCGCGCTTGCCGGTTGCGGTCAGGCGGATGTTCACGATCTCGACCGCTTCGGCCGTTGCTTTGTGGCCGAAACGCCGATCGTGGATTTCATCGAAGGCCGCGCGGATGCGCTCGGCATCGCCGCTCGCAATCGTCGCTTCGTCGATCGGCGTTTGGATCGGAAATTCCTGACCGACGTAGCGGATATCGAGGAAGCGCTGGAACGTCATCGCATCGGCGGCGGTGCCTTCGCTGAGCAGCAGTTCGCGCGCTTCGCCGATCATGCCGGCCAAGATGCGGCGGATTTCGCCGAAGTCCGAATCTGCCAGCGACTTGTAGTACGTGCGCACGTAGTCGTGGCGCAGGTCCGACATCAGCATGCCGAGCGCCGAGAAGTGCCCGGGAACCCGCGGGATGATCAGCGTGGGAATGTGCAGCTCGCGCGCGATCTCCGCCGAGTGCAGCGGGCCCGCGCCGCCGAAACCGACCATCGCGAAGTCGCGCGGATCGTAACCGCGCTCGACCGAGACGCCGCGCACTGCAAGCGACATTTCCGCCACGGCAATTTTGATGATGCCGAGCGCGGCGGCTTCGACCGTAAGACCGAGCGGCGCCGCAATCGTCGTGCGAATCGCTGCGCGCGCGCCCTCGACGTCGAGCGGCATCTCGCCGCCGAGAAACCGGCTCGGGCTCAAGCGGCCGAGAATGACGTTCGCATCGGTCACCGTGGGCGCGGTGCCGCCTTGTCCGTAGCAAACCGGGCCCGGGTGACCGCCCGCGCTGCGCGGGCCGACTTTGAGTGCGCCGACTTCGTCGATCCAGGCGATGCTTCCGCCGCCGGTGCCGACTTCGATGATGTCGACCACCGGCAGCATCACGGGATGACCGCTGGCGAGACCGCCGATGTAGTAGCCCTGCGCGATCGAGGGTTCGCTGTTTTGCACGAGGCTGACTTTGGCCGTCGTGCCGCCCATGTCGAACGCGAGCACGTTCTTGTAACCGAGATTGCCGCTGATCTCCGCGGCGGCGATGATGCCGCCGACGGGCCCCGACTCCATCATGTTCACCGGCACGCGCTTCGCCGTATCGGGCGTCATCGTGCCGCCGTTGGACTGCATGATCAAGAGCCGGCCGGTAAAGCCGAACTCGCCGAGCAAGTTTTCCAGATCGCCCAAGTAGCGCTTGACGCGCGGGCCGACGTAGGCGTTGAGCACGGTCGTCGACATGCGCTCGTACTCGCGGTATTCGCGTAAGATCTCGTGCGAGAGCGAACGGTAGAGGCCCGGTGCTTCTTTGGCAATGATCGCGCCGACTGCGGCTTCGTGTTCGGGGTTCGCCCACGAGTGCAAGAACACGACCGCGACCGATTCGATGTCGTCGGTGTTGAGCCGCTGCGCGACGCCCGTGGCGTTTGCGCGATCGAGCACGGTGACGACGTCGCCGTCGGCGTTGAGGCGTTCGACGATCTCGAGCGTGCGATGGCGCGGAACGTAGGGTTCCGGCCGTTTGAAGAAGAGGTTGTATGCTTCGGGACGGCTGCCGCGCCCGATCTTGTAGACGTCGCGCATGCCCTCGGTGACGACGAGGGCGGTGCGCGCCCCCGTGCGTTCGATCGCCGTGTTGATGGCGACGGTCGAGCCGTGGATGAACGTCTCGGCGGTATCCATCGGCAAACCGCTCTTAGCCAGCGTTTCGCGAATGCCGACCGCTAGATCGTACGGCGTGGTCGAGCTCTTGGCTTGATGGATCTCACCGGTTGCCAGATCGAAGGCAACCAAGTCGGTAAACGTGCCGCCGATATCCAGCGCGAGAACGAGTGACAAAGAATCTCCTAGAACGAGGGAGCGACGAGAAAGGCGCCGCCCATTGACGGCGCGCCGATCAGCACGGTCGTGCCGTCGATCGTGATGGAAGCTTGCACGCTCACGAGCGCGCCGGCGGGAAACGCTTCCGCGGTGGGCACGGCGGACCCGGCGACGGCGTCGAGGGGCTGCGCGGCGCGCGCGGTTTCGACGAGCCACCAATCCGAGGTGCGAAGTTTATCGAGCTTCGGCAACTCGGCGATCGCCGCGGCGAGCTGCGCGGTCGCCTTTTGCACGATGCCGCCGGTATCGTTGCGCACGACGGTGCGGATCATCCGTACCCACGTTCCTTTATAGGCGACCGTGGCGCGGAGGGCGTAGGCAGCGCCGAGTTTCGCCGGGCCCTCGAGCCGCAGCAGACGCCGGTCGGCGCGCAAGTCGGGCGCGATGGCGACGTACGATTCTTCGGCGCCGAGCGAACGGGCCGCGAGATCGACCGCGGCGACCGCAGCCATCGCGTCCGTTCCGTTTGCATCGATTGCGGCGAGCGCTTTGTGCGCGAAGCCGGCGGCAATGGTAGCCAGCGCCGTTGCGGCCGCATCACCCGAAGCGCGTGCCGTAACGAACGCATCCGTTGCATCGACGAGGGTCGCTCCGACGCCCTTGAGCGCGAGACCGACGGCGGCGGGGACTTCGTCGAGCTCCACCACGCCGATCGTCGCGCCGGAAGGCAGTGCTTCTTTGAGCACGCGCGCCGTTTCGGGACCGATCTTCGGCGTGAAGAGCAAGTTCTCGCTGTACGTCGTCGACTCGATCCACGGTTTGCCGCGCGGCGACACCGCCGACACCATCGTTAAGGCGCCGGCCTTCGGCACGACCAGCGCACACTCCGACCAGTAGGGAATGAAGTCGCAGAGCCACGACACGGCCGACGGGCGGGTGAAGTTGGTGTACGCAACCAGCGTATCGATCTTGGCGGCAGCCATCGCTTGGCGCATCGCTGCGATACGCGTATCGAACACCGATTCGGGCAATTCGGTCTTCGACCACTCGATCAATCCGCGGCGCATTATGCGGCACCGTCGAAGAGCACGCGCGGCGTCTGGGTGAAGACTTCGGAGCCGGTCTCGGTCACGCCGAGCGAATCGCCCAGCATGATGTAGCCGACTTCCGGGTTGTAGGTGTTGGGATGGACGACGAACGTCATGCCCGGTTTGAGCTCGATGTCGACGTTCTCCAGAATGTGGGGTTTCGAGTCGGCGAAGAGTCCGAGACCGTGGCCGCGCACGCGCGTGTAGGCGCTCGTCACGTATTCGCCGAGTCCGTGTTTGCGGAACACGTCGTTCTCGGCCCGCGCGACGTCGGAGGCGAGCACGCCCGGACGCACGGCCGCGATGCCGGCCTCGAGCGCTTCGATGTAGATTGCGAACGCGCGCTTCTGTTTGTCGGTGGCCTTGCCGACGACGAGCGTGCGGCAAATCTGAGCGAAGTAGCCTTCGATCGAAGGCGTGAGTTCGGTGATCACCAAATCGCCGGTTGCGAGCTTGCGGTTCGACGGCGGCGTGACGCTGCGGATGTCGGTGCCGCCCGAGCCGATGAGCATGAAGTTATCGGCCACGCCTTGCGCGCGCAGCCACGATTCGACCTCGGCCACGACTTCATATTGCGGCCGGCCTTCGCGCGCGGCCTCGCGAAAGATCACGTAGGCTTTGTCGGCAGTTTGCGCCGCTTTGCGCACGCGGTCGAATTCGGCCGGTGTCTTGTGCATGAGTACGTCGTCCACGAGCAGCGTGCCGTCTTCGAGCGTGACGTGCGCGTTCTCGACGAGCGCGAAGGGCACGAACGCGAGCGGCGCGGCGGCAACGCGAACCGTGCCGCGGGCCTTGAGGTCGGCGGCGACGTCGCGGCCGATCTGCTGGCTGAAGCGGACGTCGATGCCGGCGGTCTCCGACGTCGCGCGATCGATTTCACTCGCGCTGTCGAGATAGAGCCGGCACGCGCCGTCGGGCGTGAGCACGGCGAGCCCGTGTCCCTCGAGGATCGGGAAGTCGCTGACGTACATCAAGTAGTCGCCTTGCCAGCCGTTGCCGTAGGCGACGAGGACGTCGATGCCGGCCGCGGTCATCACGGTGGCGAGCTTGGCGCGGCGCTCCGCCGCGAGCGTGGTGGTTTTCACGGTTAAACCTTTACGGGTACGAAGCGCGTGGTATACATATTTTTCGGGTCGAGAGGCTGATCGTACATGCCGAGGTCGGCGACGGACTTGCGCACGACGTCGAGCGCCGCTTGCGAGAAGGTGCCGTCGTTCGACATCATCGCCATGTCGGCCGGATACGATTTAGCGACGACGGCTTCGTCGACGTGCATCACGCGCGCGATCGTTTTGATCGAGGCGTCTTTGTGGGTGCGCATGTAGGCGACCGTGGTGAACCAGCCTTTGAGAAACCGCTGCAGCACTTGGGGCCGCTGCGCGATGAGGTTGTCGTGCGCGAAGATCACGTGCGTGTCGAAATCTTTGACGATATCGCCGAAGAGCGTGAGGATCGTGCCTTTGCCGACGCGTTCGATCTCATAGGCTTCCGTGAGGTCGTGCACGGAGGCGGCGATTTGACCGCTGCCCAGTGCGCTGACCCGCGTCTCCATCGCGCCGAGCGGCAGAATGACGACGCCGTCGGAACCCCAGCCCTGACCGGTCGACACTTGGCGCGCGAGCCAGTCCGTCAGCGAACCCGCGGTCGTGACGCCGATGCGCTTGCCTTTGAGCCCGGCGAGCGTTTTGATGTCGCTGCCCTTGGCGACGACCAGCGCCATGTCGAGCGGACGTCCGGCCATTACCGCGACGGCAATAGCGGGCACGCCCTTCGAGCGGTAGGCCATCGCCGGTCCCGAGCCGAGGCCGATGTCGATCGAACCGGCCGTGAGGCCCTCTTGCACTTGCGCGTCACCCTTGAATGCGATGCCGTTGACCTCGAGATTGAACGACTTCCAGATGCCGGCGTCGTTGCCGACGTCGAGTGCCGCGAACGGAAACGACGAAAACACGGCTTTGCCGACCTGCAGCGAGTCGGGCTTCGGCGTTTGAGCGAGCGCTGGGCTGCCGCCGGCGAGCACGAGGGCCGCGGCACCGGCCAGAACCTCCCGGCGGGACACGACATCCGTCATGAACGCGACTCCTTACGACTGCAATTTACTATTGGTAAATGAGGTTTATTGCTGCGATGTGGGGAAAATGATTTCCGACCGTTTCTGCCCGCTCCTGTCATTCGAAGGAGACCCCGCGTGCGCATCGTCGACTCTCACTTCCACTGGTGGCCGCGTTCGATTTTTGAAGCCTTGTGCGAGCGCACCGGATATCCGCGCGCCGAGCGCGACGGCAAGGGCGGCTACATCTATTATCGCGCCGAGGGCGTGCAATCGTATCTGCCCGTGTGGGCCGAGTGGTTCGACCTCGACAAGCAGTTCGAGCACATGGACGCGCTGGGCCACCAGGTTGATGCGTTCGGCTCGATCGGACCGTTCTCGGTTCACTTCTCCGACTTGCCGGTTGAAGAAGGTCGTGAAGCGGCGATCCAGTGGAACGAAGAGATGGCCGGCTCGACCCGCCGCTATCCCGGACGGTTCTGGGCAAGTGCTGCGGTACCGCTGGTCGACACCGGCGTTGCGCTGGCCGTGCTCGAAGATGCCGTCGGCCGCCTCGGTTTGAAGGGCGTCAATTTGCCCGGCAGCGTGGGCAGCGATCCGCGCATCGACCACGAGCGGCTCGAGCCGTTTTACGATCGGGTTGAAGCGCTCGGTCTGCCGCTCTTCTTGCACCCGACGGACGCCGTGTTCGCCGATATGCTCTCCGACGGTTACGGCGGTGCGCTGCACCTGAGCCTCGGCCGCGTGATCGAAGTCAGCGTTGCCGCGATGCGCCTGATCTTCTCGGGCGTCATGGAACGCCATCCGAATTTGAAGGTCGTCATGTCGCATACCGGCGGCGCGTTGCCGTATCAAGCCGGGCGCATGGACAAGAACGGTAAGAAAGCGAATTTGCCGGAACTGCCGAGCACCTACCTCAAGCGTATGTACACCGACACGGTGTCGCCCCACGCGCTCGGCATGGAGTTCGCGGTTCGTTTCTTCGGGCCCGATCATGTGATGTACGGCAGCGATTATCCGTGCTGGATGCCGGCCGACGCCCTGCGGTTCTTCAACGAAGTCGGACTTCCCGAAGACGTACAGCAGAAGATCCTCAGCGGCAACGCACGCCGCATCCTGCAGCTCGACGCCCCGGTGCTTGTAACCGCCTAAGAAAGCACTAAGGGTCCTTTCCTGTCATCCCGAGCGTAGTCGAGGGAGAGCCGCTACCGTTCATGAATTGTGGCGATCCCTCGACTACGCTCGGGATGACAGATAAGTAGATGAAAGCTCAGTACGCGGCGGGGGCCGCGCGCATTCTCGATACGGCGAACAAAGCGGGCGCTCAGTATGCCGACGTGCAGTTTTGGACGTTGCGGCAAGAAGACGTTTCGGTGCGCAACGGCGACGTGCGCAACGCATCCGACGTGTCGTCGGCCGGCTACGGCGTGCGCGCGCTCGTCGATGGGGCGTGGGGATTCTTCGGCAGCGATCGCTTCGATGACGCATCGTTCGATGCAGCGGCGGCGCGTGCGACGGCGCTCGCGAAGTCGGGCACGAAAGTAACCGACCGCATTCCCGCCGTGCAGCCCACCGAGAAGATCGTCGCGCATTACGAGACGCCGATGACGAAAGACCCGGCGAGCATCGGCTTGTCGGCGCGTGCGAACATGCTGCTGACGGCCGAGCGCGCCGGGCACGTGGCGAAGAACGTCATCAGCGCCTACGCGTTTCTGACGATCTACACGACCAGCAAAGAGTTTTACTCGACGACCGGCAGCGCGATCACTCAGGTGCTGCGTCAAGCCGGTGCCGGCTGCGGCGTCTCGGCGATGGGCCGCGACAAAGACGTGCAGACGCGTGGCGGACCGGGCGACTTCGGTCTCTATCAAGGCGGCGGCTTCGAAGTTGTCGAGCGCGCGGGTTTGCTTGGCATCATGCCGGAGTACGGCCGCGAGGCCGTGTTGCTCGCCGATGCACCCCGGTTGCCGTCGGGCGTTCGCGATTTGATCCTCGACGGCAGCGTACTCAACTTGCAAATGCACGAGTCGATCGGACACGCACTCGAACTCGACCGCGCGCTGGGATGGGAAGCCAATTTCTCGGGCGTATCGTGGGCGACGCCCGATCAAGTCGGCAAGCTGCGCTACGGCAGCGACTTACTCAACATCTACGCCGACAACGCGCTGCCGCTCGGCATGGCAACGGTCGGGTACGACGATGAAGCGGTGAAGCCGGCGCGCGTGCCGCTGATCGAGCGCGGTATTCTGCGCGCCTTTCTCTCGTCGCGCGACACCGCGGCCGAAACGAACCTGCCGCAAACCGCATCGACGCGGGCCCAAGACTGGTCGACCGTTCCGATGGTGCGCATGACCAACATCGTGCTCGCTCCGCACGAGGGAACGCTGGCGTCGATCGTGGCCGACACGAAGGACGGCCTCTACGTCGCGGGCATGCGTTCGTGGTCGATCGACGACCATCGGCTCAACTTTCAGTTCGGGCCGCAGATCGGCTACGAAATCAAGAACGGCAAACGCGGACGCATTTTCAAGCAGCCGACCTATACCGGCGTTTCGCCGCATTTCTGGGGTTCGCTCGACCGCGTCGGCGGACACGAAGACTTCGTGGTGTGGGGGACGCCGAATTGCGGCAAGGGCGAGCCGGAACAAATCGGACGCACGACGCACGCCTGCAGCGTGGCGCGCTTCCGCAAGGTGACGACGGGGGTGAAGAGCGATGCGTGATCAGGATCGCGCGCTCTCGCTTGCCGAACGCGTGCTCAAAGCCGCGGCCGGCGCCGATCAGGCGCAGGTGAGCGTTGCCGTCAGCGACGCATCGTACGCGCGCTTTGCGCGTAACTACGTCGTGCAAAATCTGGCTTCGGTGTCGACCCAAATCACGCTGACGTACTACGTCGGTAAAAAGTCGGGCTCGGTCTCGACCGACGATGCGAGTCCGGCGTCGATCGCCCGCATGGTGGCGGCAGCTCGCGCGATCGCGCAGCGCGTGCCGCCCGACAACGGCTTCGTCTCGTTGCCCAAACCCGCGGCCATTGCGACGGCCGCTCGGAGCTATTACGATACGACGGCGGACGCCACGGCCGACGACCGGGTAGAGAAGCTGCTGCCGCTCTTCGCGCGCATGAAGACCTCCGATCTTTCGTCGTCCGGCTTTGCCACGACGCAGATCAACACGGTCGCAATCGCCAACTCGCTGGGCGTGCGCGCGGCGTTCACCGGAACGATGAGCGGACTGCAGTTAAAGGCCATTGCCGAACGCACCAGCGGTTTCGCGGAATTTTACGGACCCGATTTCAGCATGCTCGATCCGCAGGCGGTTGCCGAACGCGCAGCGATGAAGGCGACGCTCTCGCGCGTGCCCGCGAATCTCAAGCCGGGCACCTACACCGTTCTGCTCGAGCCGAGCGCGTTTGCGGCGGCGTTAAAGGCGCTGACCGAAGGCATGGGCGCCGGTGACGTGCTCGAGGATAAGGATTCCTGGATGGTCGGGCGCATCGGCAAGCGGGTGTTCTCGCCGAACTTCACGCTGCGCGACGACTGGAGTCATCCGCTGTTTGCAAACGCGCCGTTTAATACCGGCGACGGCGCGCCCACGAAAAAGCTCACCTTGATCGACCGCGGCGTTGCCAAGCACTACGTCTCGAGCACGTATACCGCCAATAAGTACCACGTGCCGAACACCGGTCACCCTGGTTTTCCGGCCAACGGCGTGGTCGAGCCGGGAACGAGATCGCGTGAGGCGTTGCTCGCCTCGATCGAGCGCGGCGTATTGATCTCGCGGACGTGGTACGAGCGCGTGGTCGATCCGCGCGCCGCCGCGATCACCGGCATCACGCGCGACGGCGTGTACCTCATAGAAAACGGAAAGCTGACGAAGACCTTGAAAAATTTCCGCTATTTCGTGTCGATGATCGACGCACTCAAAGACGTCGAGTTCTCGAACGCCCAGGTGCTGACCGAGCCCGATTCGGATACGAGTTACTCGAGCGTGCTGCCGGACGCCAAGATCGCCAAGTATAACCTCGCCGCCCAGACGTCGTTCGCATGAAGCGCGCGTTCTTTCTGCTGGGTCTCGCCGGCGCGGCCTTCGTCGTGACGTCCGTTCGCGGCGGAGTCGTGCGGCGCGCGCAGTCGCGGCGCTGCCCGGCGGCAGGCCGCTGCGCCGATAGCCGGCGCAAATTGCGCTGGTCGGGGTATACCGCGGCCGACTTTACCTAGGCGGCGGCAATCTTTGCGAGGTTCTGCGCGAACTTCGCGGTGGTCGCTTTCGCCACGCCCTCGATCAGGCGGCCGCCGACCGTGGCGATGATGCCGGTCATGGTCGCGTTCGTCTCGAGCGTGACGTGCGTGCCGCTTCCGCTCGCTTCGGCGCGCGATACGACCCGGGCGTTGACGTCGCCGCGTCCTTTGCCCTCGTTGCCGCGCACGTTCATTTCGACCGAGTGCGCTGCATCGTCGATCTTTTCGATCACAATCGTCGCTTTATAGGAAACCGACACCGGCCCAACTCTCATGCCGATCTCCGCTTTGTAGGTTTTGTCGTCGACGACTTCGGTGATCTTCGCGTTCGGAATGCACGGCGCGACGCGGGGCACGTCTTTGAGCAGCGCCCAGACGGTCTCGAGCGGGGCCGCGACGTCGAAGCTGTCGGTGATGATCATTGCTAGGGGCGTTCCTTTGCGAGCGGACGGTAAGCGGCGGCGTGCGCGTGGCGCACGGCATCGGCGACGGCGTCGAGCGAGCGCAAGTTGTGACCGGGCAGAAACGCATCGATCGAGGGCAGCGCGGCCGCCATGCCCCGCACGAGCGGTTCGTAGGCCGGGTCGCTCTTGCGCGGGTTTATCCAAACGATGCGCCGTGCCGAGCGGGCCAACTGCGCCATCTCGCGGCCGACCAGGGCCGGGTCTTCGCGCTCGCAGCCATCCGAAACGAGCACGACGGTGGCGCCGCGTGCGGTTCCGCGCATGGCATAGCGCCGGTTGAAGGTCTGCAGCGATGTGCCGATGAGCGTGCCGCCGCCCCAGTCGGCGATGCTGCGCAAGGCGAGATCGAATCCGCGCCGCGTGCGGCGCTGCGCGAAACGTTCGGTGAGGTCGGTCAACCGGGTGCCGAACGCAAAGGCCGACACCTTGGGTCGCGCGCGCGCGACGACGTATGCATACTGCAAGAGCGCGCGGCCGTACGGCGCCATCGAACCCGAGACGTCGCATAAGAATACGAGCGGCCGCAGAACGCGTTTGCGCACGCGGTAGCGGGGATCGACCCGTAGTCCGAAGGTGCGCAGTTCCTCGCGCAGCGTCGCACCGACGTCGAGGCGCCGGCCGTGCCGGCGAATCGCGACGCGCCGTGACGTGCGCAACTCTTCCGGCGCCGGCTGCTTGCGCATCAGATGTTCCGCCGCGCTCCATTCGTCATCGGAAAAAGCGGCGAAATCGCGCTCGCGCAGTTGCTCTTGCGACGAGGCGGTGACGATCGCGTCGAGCTTGCTCTCCGAATCGGCGCCGCTTGCGCCGCCCTCGATTCCGAGGTTGATCTCTTGCTCGAGCAGCCCGTCGGGCGCCTCATCGTGCCAGAACGCCGCGAACGCGCGATCGAAGGCCGGGACATCGTCGATCGAGCGGACGAGCGTGATGCGCGCATACCAGTAGAGCCCGAACGGGCCGAGGTTCGCATCGCCGGAGAGCGCATCGCCGTAGGCCTGCAGCGCGCCGGCGTCGCAGCGCAATCCGGCTGCGCGCAGCGCGGCGCCGAAACGCGCGAGCGTTCCGGCTACGTCGTCCACGACGATCATGCCAGCAGTTCGGCGCGGTGTTCGGCGACGGTCGCGACGTCGTCGGCGTGTTTTATCACGGCGCCGGCCGTCGCGTCGAAGGTCGCGTCGTCGAGCACGGCGCTGCCGAGGGCGGCGATGCACTTGGCCCAATCGATCGTTTCGGCCGTGCCGGGGCGTTTGCGCAAGTCGAGTGCGCGCAGCCGCTCGACGGCGCGAACGATCGAGTCGAGCAGATCGTCCGCCGCATCGGGAAGGTGCAGCCGCAAGACGCGGCGTTCGTGTTCGGCGCTCGGCGTGTCGAGGAAGTGGTAGAGGCAGCGGCGTTTGAGGGCGTCGTGCAATTCACGCGTGCGGTTCGAGGTGAGAAACACCGTCGGCCTCTGCACTGCGCGGATCGTGCCGAGTTCCGGGATCGTGATCGCAAAGTCTTGGAGAAACTCGAGCAAGAAGGCTTCGAACTCATCATCGGAGCGATCGATTTCATCGATGAGCAGCACCACCGGTGCGGCCGCACTTGCATCGAGCGCCTGCAGCAGGGGCCGGCGCAGCAGAAAGGCTTCGCTGAACAGATCGGGCGCGTTCGCGCGATCGGCGCCGCCGCGTACCGCCAGCGTTTGCTTGGCGTAATTCCAGTCGTACACCGCTTGCGCGACGTCGATGCCTTCGTAGCATTGCAGGCGCAAGAACGTCGCGCCGGTTGCGGCTGCAAACGCGCGCGCGGATTCCGATTTGCCGACGCCCGGTTCGCCTTCGAGCAAGATCGCGCGGCCGACGGTTTGCGCGAGCACCATTGCCGTCGCCAGCGGCGCTTCCGCAACGTAGCCGGCGGCGAGGAGTTTGGCGATCAGATCATCGACGGCGCGTGGAACCATCATGCCGGGATGCCCTGCGCATCGCGCGCGGCCTGCCACACCAGTTCCGGCGTGAGCGGAAACGCGTGCAGATGGAACGAGCCGTCGGGCCAGATGGCGTTTTCGACCGCGGCCACGATCGCGGCCGGGGCGGGAATCGTTCCACCCTCGCCGGCGCCCTTGGCGCCGAGTGGGTTGAGCGGGGTCGGCGCGAGGATATGGTAGATTTCCGCGGCCGGAATTTCGGCGCTCGTCGGCAGCAGATAATCGACGAACGAGCCGCTGACCAACTGCCCCATATCGTCGTATACGGTGCGTTCGTAGAGCGCCCCGCCGATGCCGGCTGCGAGGCCGCCCTGTACTTGGCCCTCAACGATGAGCGGGTTGATCGCATTCCCGCAGTCGTGCGAGATGACGTACTTCAAGATCGTCACGATGCCGCCGGCCGGATCGACCTCGACCGTGACAACGTGGAAGCCGCTAGCATATGTGGATTGCGCGGGGCGGAAATAGGCCGTCGTCTCGAGCCCGATATCGGCGAGATCGTTCGGCAGCGTCGAGCCGGGAAACGCGCCCGACGATTGTATGGCGAGATCGCCCAAGCGGATCGATTGCGTCGGATTGCCGCTGACGCGCACGGAGCCATCGACGATTTCGAGATCGTCCGGCGCAACTTCCAAGAACGAACCGGCGGCCTGCAGGATCCGCTCGCGTAATTGCGTCGCTCCGATCTTCACCGCGCTGCTGGCCAGTGCGCCCAAACGGCTGGCGAATGCGCCGATGCCGTAGGGGACGCCCGCGGTGTCGCCGGTTTGGACGGTGATGTCTTCCATCGGCATGCCGAGCGCGTCCGCGGCTACCTGCGCGAGCGTCGTCTCGTGCCCTTGGCCTTGCGAAGCGGCCCCGCTCATGATGCGGATCTTGCCCGATGAATCGACGCGCATGCGCGCGCTCTCGTGCGGCCCAAGACCGGTGCCTTCCACGTACGCGGCCATGCCGATGCCGATGAGCCGCCCGTGCGCGCGCGCTTCCGCCTGTTGCGCGCGAAAGGTGTCGTAGCCGATGTGTTCGAGCGCGGTTTGCTGCGCTTGCGGATAGTCGCCGCTATCGTAGCTCATCGGCGAGCCGTCGCGGAAAATCAATCCGACGTCGTACGGGAATTCATCGGCGCCGATGTAGTTGCGGCGGCGTATCTCGGCTTGATCCAGCTTTAACTCGAGCGCGAGCCGGTCGAGCATCCGTTCCATGCTGAAGACCGCCTGCGGACGCCCGGCCCCGCGATGCGGCGTCACCGGCACGCGGTTCGTGTACACCACGGTCACTTCGGCATCGTAATTGGGCAGGTGATACGGCCCCGGGATGGTGGTGAGGGTAATGAACGGAACGATCACGCCCCAGGGCACGTACGCGCCCGTGTCGTGCACGATGCGCACGCGCATTCCGAGCAGCGTGCCGTCGCTTTTTGCGGCGAGTTCGCACTCGTGCACCTGTTCGCGTTCGTGCACCGTCGCGCGGAAATGTTCGAGCCGGTCCTCGACAAACTTGACCGGACGTTTCAGGGCGCGGGCCGCGAACGGGACCAGCACTTCTTCGGGATAGAAGACGACCTTGGGTCCGAAGCCGCCGCCGACGTCGGGCGCGATGACGTGGAGCCGATCTTCGGGCACATCGAGCGTAGCCGCCATCAAACGCCGTGCGACGTGCGGCGATTGCGTCGTATCCCATACGGTCAGGATTCCCGTATTCGGGTCGGGGACGGCGAACACGGCGCGCGTTTCGATCGGCTGACCGGAACCGCGATCGCTCGTGAACCGTTCGCGCACCACCACGTCGGCGGCGGCGAACGCAGCATCGACGTCGCCATAGCTCTGGCCGAAGCGCGCGGCGATGTTGTCGCCGAGATCGGGATGGATGACGCAGTCACCGCCGGCGAGGGCGCCCTGGAGGCTCGGCGTTGCGACGAGCGGCTCGAAATCGATCGCGATGTGGTCGAAGGCGTCCTCGGCGATATAGCGGTCGTCGGCGACGATCAGCGCGATCGGTTCGCCGACGTAGCGCACCGTGTCGGACGCCAGCGGCATCGGCGTCTTGGCGCGCAGCTTCGGATGCGGTACGGGCAACGGAAAGGGGCGATTCACCGCGCCGAGGTCGGCAGCCGTAAAGATCGCATGCACGCCGGGGAGTGCGCGCGCGGCCGAAACGTCGAGCGAGGTGATGCGCGCGTGCGCGAACGGGCTGCGGAAGACGGCGGCATGCAGCATGCCCGCGGCGTGCATATCATCGACGAAACGGCCCGCTCCGCGCAGCAGCCGGTCGTCTTCGCGCCGCAGAACCGGCGTGCCGACCCAACTAGACGGCATTGGGTTTTCCGTTCGCGATCTCGTCGACCGCATCGACGATGCCGCTGTAACCGGTGCAGCGGCACAGATTTCCCGAGAGCGCTTCTTTGATCTCCAGCCGCGAGGGGTGCTCGGTGACGCGCAATAATGCGCTGGCCGTCATGAGGAAGCCGGGCGTGCAGTAGCCGCATTGCAGGGCGTGATGTTTGCGGAACGCCGCCTGCAGCGGCGAAAGCGTTGCTGCATCAGGGGCAAGCCCCTCCACCGTTTCGATGGCATGACCGTCGGCTTGCACGGCGAGCATCAGACACGAGCGCGTGGGGTTGCCGTCGACGAGCACCGTACACGAACCGCACACGCCGTGCTCGCAGCCGACGTGCGTTCCGGTGAATTCCAGGTCGTGGCGCAAGAAGTCGCTGAGCAGCAGCCGGCCTTCGACGGTGCGTTTGAACGGCGCGCCGTTGACTGTCAACGCTACGGTGTGGCGATCGGGCGTCATGCGCGAACCTTCTCCGGCGTGCGAAGCGAAGACGCGTGCGCGGCGGCGTCGCGAATACCGCTTGCAATGAGCCGCCGCGCGATATCGCGGCGGAACGCAGTACTGCCGTGCACGTCGGTCGCCGGTTCGAGCTTCGCGGCCGCGGCGGCGGCAATGTCGGCGATCGCCGCCGCGCTTGAAACGAGTCCGATGAGCGCCGGTTCGGCCTCGAGCAGCCGGACCGGCGTCGCATCGACGCCGAAGAGCGCGACGCGCGCGCTCGCAATCCGTTCGCCCTCGGCGTCGAGTTCGACGCGTGCCGCGCAACCGGCGAGCGCGAAGTCGCCGTGACGGCGCGCGATTTCATGGAAGCTCCAGCCCGCCTGCGGCGGCGCGAGCGTGAGCGTAATTCCCGTGAGGATTTCGGCCGGCTCGAGGCACGACGTGAGAAACGTGATGAAGAAGTCGCTCCATGGCACCTCGCGCGTACCGCCGCTTCCGGCGATCGTAAACGTCGCATCGAAGAGCGTCGCCAATGCGGGCAGCTCGGCTGCCGGATCGGCGTGAGCGAGGCTGCCGCCGAACGTTCCGCGCGAACGAATTGCGAGGTGCCCGACGTAGGGCATCGCAGCGCTCAAAATGCCGATACGTTCGCGCACGGCAGCGGAGCGTTCGATCTCCATATGGCGCGTCATCGCGCCGACGTGCAGCACATCGCCGTCAAAGCGCAGGCCGGTAAGGCCCGCCACGCGCTCGAGATCGATCAGCGCCGCCGGACGTGCGAGGCGCATATTCATCAGCGGGATCAGGCTCTGTCCGCCTGCGAGCACTTTGGCGTCGCCTTCGTACCGCTCCAGCAATGCAAGAGCTTCCTCAAGCGTCGCCGGACGATGATAGTCGAAGGGCGCCGGTTTCATCTCTGCGTTGCCAAATGCCACGGCGTCCGCTTGACACCTTCCGAGGGGCAGTCTACGATGCGCGCATGGCTTCAGACAAGCGCTCATATGAAGAACGAATGGCCGAGGGGACGCGCGTGCGGCGCGAAGTGCTCGGCGCGGAATACGTCGATCGGAACAAGGGTGTGCAGTCGCGCTTGCAGCTCGACTTTCAAGAATACACCGTCGAACAGGCGTGGTCCGCGGTGTGGACGCGTCCGGGACTCGAACGTAAGACGCGCAGCATGCTCAATCTCGCCATGTTGACGGCACTTGGCCGCTTGCACGAACTCGAAGTTCACATGCGCGGCGCCATCACAAACGGTGTCTCGGAGACCGAGGTCAGCGAGATCTTGCGGCAAGTCGGCGTATATGCAGGCGTGCCCGTGGCTGCGGAGGGATTTCGTATTGCCGATAAGGTTTTTCGCGAGGAAGCGGCTCGATTGGAAGCGCGTTAGAGTGCGCCGAGGTGCGCCTGGCAATGCTAACGTTTGACTCCGCTGCACGTTGTTCAGAGTGCATACGTGCGCCGGCATCGGCCGGATAGGAGCAACTCGATGAAATCACTTGTGAACAAACTTCTGGTCGGACTCGCGGGACTCGCGATCGTAAGTGTGCCGTTGACCGCGAGCGCGCAGGGATATCACGATGGGGACCGCGGTTCGTATCAGCGCAACGACGATCGCGGTCACGCCGATAATCGCGGGAACTTCCGGCGCGGCGACTCGAATTATCGCGTGAGTTATTCGCGCCCGGTGTATTCGCAGCCGTACGTTGAAGGGTACTTCGGGCTCGCGCCGGGCGGCTTCCAGGGCTACTACTCAAACGGCGGGTGGTACCATCACCGCCGTTGGAACGGCGGCGTGTGGCTCTACTTCTAAGATACGGGAAATGGGTCGCCGCGGCCGGCATGCTGGTCATGCTGGCTGCGGTGGCCGCGCGGGCACAGGGTGACCTGCGCCCGTCCATCGTTGAGATACGCTGGAGAACGCCGGCGGGCTACGATCGCTGCGCGGCCGTCATTACGGCGCGACGTCCGGACGGGCTCGTAGCGTGGACGGCGGGGCATTGCGCGACGCACCCGTTCACGATCGTGCAGTTCTTCGACGGACACCAAATTTTCGGTTCGACCGTGCGCGTGCTGGCCATCAGCGACGCTATCGATGCGGCGGAACTGCTGCTGCCGGTCGATCCGGCACGTCTGCGCAACGCGCAGCTTGCGATACGCAGTGCCAAGGTGCCGCCGATCGGCAGCACGCTCACCATCATCGGCCATCCGGTCTCCGCAATTCTCGGACCCGACCAAGGCCGCTGGACGACGACGTACGCCCGTATGGGTCAAACTGCTGCGGATCCCGAGACGGGCGCGGTCCAATATGACGTCTATTGCAGCCGTTGCGGTCCGGGCGACTCGGGCAGCGGCGTCTTTGACGGCGACGGGCGCCTCGTGGGCATCTTGTACGGCGTAACCGAGATTGAGAACGTCGCCGGGGGACGCCTTCCCGACGGCCTCTACGGCCAAGTCGTGCCGGTCGCCGCCCTTCGTTGAAATTCTCGCTGTTTGACGCCCACGTGTTCGCCAGTCTGCGGCGCCATCGCAACTACCGGCTCTACTTTTCCGGCCAGTTGGTCTCGCAAATCGGAACGTGGCTGCAAAACGCCGCCCAAGCGTGGCTGATCCTCGACCTCACGCACTCGGCGGAAGCCGTCGGCGTGTTGAGCTTCTTTCTCTACCTGCCCTACGCGATTTTCGGGTTGCTTGGGGGCGCGCTGGCCGATCGCTGGGATCGTCAGCGCATCATGGTCATCACCCAAACCCTGATGGCCATTTGCGCGGCGGCGCTGGCGCTCGTGGCGTATCTTCACGTCGACAGCGTTGTGGTCATCGACGGCATCGCGCTCGTGCGTGGCACGATCATGGCGTTCAATAACCCGACGCGTCAAGCGATGATGATCCAACTCGTCGGCCGCTCCGAGTTGCCCAACGCGATCGCGCTCAACGCCAGCTTGAACAACGCGACCCGCATCGTCGGACCGGCGATCGCGGGTGTCCTGATCGCGACGGTCGGCGTCGGTGCATGTTTCGCGCTAAACGCGTTGAGTTTCGTTCCGGTCATCTTCGCGCTTGCGATCATGCGGCCGGCGGAATTCTTTGCCACCGGCAACCGCGCGCGCACTCCGCTCCTGCAATCGATCCGCGACGGACTCGCCTACGCGCGCCGGACCAAGACGGTGGCGGTCGTGCTGGCCATGCTCTTCGTCGTTTCGACGGTCAGCATCAACTTCAACGTCGTGTTGCCGGTGCTGGCGCGCAACACGATGCACGGCGGCGCGCAGACATATGGCTTCATCGCCGCGATGTTCGGGCTGGGCGCATTTGCGGGAGCCATCGTCGCCGCTTCGCGCAAACGCGTCTCGCGCGGGCTGCTATTGGGCGCGGCCGCCGGCTTCGGTGCCGCGCAGGTGATCGTTGCGACGCAGCAATCGCTGCTCGGCGTATCGCTCTCGCTCTTTGCAACGGGCGTCTGCTATACGCTCTATACGGCGAGTTCGAATACGATCGTGCAGCTCGCGGTGCCGGCGCACATGCAAGGCCGCATCGCCGGACTCTACAACTACGTCTTCCTGTCGTCGGGACCGCTCGGCTCGCTCTTGGCCGGCTGGCTTGCCGAGCGCGGCGCACCGCTTGCGTTTCTTGCAGGCGGCATCGCCGCGCTCGGCATGGCGCTGTTCGGATTCATTCTGCGGCCATGGCCGATGCCGACGGGGACCGTACGTCCGCGCAGGCGTGTAAAGCTTTCCTGATCCGTACGGGCGGAACAGGTGCGCGTCGCTTGCGCTTGCAAATAATCTCGCACCGATGCGCCGTTTAGTGTTGCTGCTTCTTTCTATTGCCGTCGTCGTCTCCGCAGCGCGCGTACCGGCTTCGGCGTCATCGGAAACGCCGCTCAACGCATGCACGACGGAGAATCCCGCGTTCGTCACGGACGACTTGAGCGGCATTCAGGCGCCCTGTGCGGCCGCGCCCGGAACGCTCCTCGTCGAGATGCTCTACTTTCAAAACGCATCGCGCGTGGGCGGCACGGCGCTCGCGGCGTACCCGCTCTTTCGCTTGCGTACCGGCATCGTCCACCGGCTCGAAGCCGTGATCGATACTCCCTCGCAAGTGGCGGAATCGGGATTGCACGGGCTGGGTCTCTATCCGACGACGCATCTCGGATACGGCTTGAACTACACGTTCGTCGCGGATGCGCGCCTCGCGTCGGCAATCGGCTTCGAACTCGTGCCTCCGAGCTCGCGTTTCAACGTCAACGAATCGCAACCGCGCTACGTCATCGATATGACGGCGGGCTTTCACCTCATGCGGGGGGTGACGCTCTCGGCGATTGCCACCGGAACGTCGTCGAGTAACGTCGGCTTCGAGCGCGTCAATCCGGCCGCGGCTCTGCGTCTCGCCTACGATACCAGCGCCCGGACACAGATTTCGGCCGACCTCGGCGCGCGCATCCTCGTGCGGCACGGCGCCGCGCAAAATTATGGCGACGTTGCGGTCAACGAGCGCTTGCGCAGGAACCTCACCTTTGATGTGGGACTCGGCACGACGTTCAACCCGGTCTCCAATGCGAAGGCGCATTACCTCGCATCCGGGTTCAACCTACACCTTTGATGAGCGAGCTGGCGGGCTTGCGTCTCGCGGGACGCATCAGCGTCGTGACGGGTGCCGCGCGCGGTATCGGGTACGCCTGCGCGGAGGCGCTTGCGCAAGCCGGATCCGATGTTGCGCTGTGCGACCTCGATGCCGGCACGGCGGCGGCCGCCGCTGCGAAACTTGCACAAGAGACGGGCGTGAGAGCCCATGGATATGCGATCGACGTTACGGTGCCCGCTGCGATTCGTGCCGGCATCGAGCGCATCGTCGCGGACTTCGGCGCGATCGATCATCTGGTCAATAATGCCGGCGTGCAGTTCGTTGCCCCCATCGCCGAATTCCCGGAAGCCGATTGGGACCGCGTGCGCGGCGTCGATCTCGATTCCGTCTTCTACCTGACGAAGGCCGTCTGGCCGCATCTCGCCGCACGCGGCCGCGGCCGCATCGTCAACATCGCGAGCGTTCATGGCCTCGTCGCGTCGTCGTTCAAGGCGGCATATATCGCCTCGAAGCACGGCGTAGTCGGCTTTACCAAAGCGACCGCGCTCGAGGGCGCGGCAGCCGGTATCACGGCGAACGCGATCTGCCCGGGTGCCGTCTACACCGAACTCATCGCGGGCCAAGCGCGGGATCTCGCGACGTCGTACGGCGGCGGCATCTCCGATGAGGATGCGCTCAAACGCGCGTTTCTTGAAAAGATGCCGACCGGGCGGTTCATCGATCCGGCCGAGGTCGGCGCCTTGTGCGCGTACCTGTGCAGCGATCTCGCGCGTTCCATCACCGGGACGGCGATCCCGATCGACGGAGGCTGGAGCGCCCAGTAGACGGTACAGAGATGCAATGCCCGGCACGATCTCCGAACCGCTCGATTTTCAGCCTGCCGGCGCGATGCTGGCGGCGGCGATCGAAGAACTCGAAGATCTCGGCGAACGCGGCGGCGGCGCCGTTGATGCGGCCGTGCGCGAACGGGCATTGCAGGCCTATCTGGCGGCTGCGCGCGAGCGGATTGCCGTGCCGGCGCAGTGGCGGCATGACTACGCCAAACTCGGCTTCGAGGGTCTGGTTTGGACGAGCGGCCGCGTGCGCGTTCCGGTGCTCCCGCGAGCAATACCAGGCGGCGAGGGTGAAACCGACCTGCCCGCGCTAGCGGTCGAAAATGCCGGCGGGCTCGTGCACCTGGGGAGCACCTACCTCGAGCCGCTGCAAACGGCGGGCGACACGCGCGTCGCATTGACCTCGCTCGCCGATGCGCGCCGCAGCTCGCGCGAACGGGTTGCCGCGGTGCACGGACGCATCGTCGCGCCGGAAACCGATCGCTTCACGGCACTCGCAACGGCGTTTCAAAATTGCGGCGCGTACGTCGACGTGCCGGACGGAGTCAACGTCGAGTTGCCGCTGCAACTGATCTGGATGACGCGCCCGGGCGCGCCGAGCGCGGTGTTTCCGCACACCGTCATTCGGCTAGGCGCGGGAGCGCGCGCGACGATCGTCGAGCGGCACATCGGCAGCACCGAAGCGTTCGTCGCGGGGATCGTAGAGGCCGACCTCGCGCCGGGTGCGCGCTTGGACTACGTCGCGATCCAGCAAAGCGATGAGGGCTCGCGCGTCTTCATGCGGCGGCGCGCGCGCTGCGCTGCGGGCGCGAGTATCGGCTGGCACGTTGCCGACCTCGGCGGCGCACTCGTGCGCAGCGCGTGCGGAGCGCAGCTCGCGGGCGCGAAGGCGACGGCGGAAACCAATGCGTTCTTTTTCGCGCGCGGCTTCGCGCACGTCGACTGTATTGTGGACGCCGATCACGAGGTATCGCGCACCGAATCGCATGCGACGGTGAGAAGTGCGGCCGGCGATCGTGGCCGCGGCCGCTTCTCGGGTGCGCTCCGCTTCGGGGCGAACGCCACGCGCTGCGTCGCGACGATGCGCGACGACGGGTTAATCCTTTCGCGCGACGCGTATCTCGACGCCGCTCCGGTACTGGCGGTGCCGGCGCATCACGTTTCCGCCTCGCACGCGACGAGCATCGGGTCACTCGATGAGGAGGAGCTGTTCTACGTGCAGAGCCGCGGGATCACCCGTGGGATCGCCGAACGCATGATGGCGATGGCGTTTTTTGAAGCAGCGATCTCCCGATTTCCCGGCGATGCGCTGCGCGATGAAGTGCGCACGGCGCTCGATTCGCGGCTCGACGACGTGGCGGATACGTTCGCATGAAGATCGCCCGCATCGAGACGCTCCAAGCCGAGGCCGGCTATCGCACAGCCTGCTACGTCAAGCTGACGACCGACGACGGCTTGACCGGCTGGTCGGAATACTACGACGGGCTAGGCGGCGCCGAACTCGCGCCGCTGATCGCCGGCTTCGCTCGCACGGCCACCGGCATGGATCCGCGCAACGTAGGACTGATCAGCGAGTCGCTGCTCGCCACCGCGCGGCTCGCCGCCGGCGGTCTCGCACACCAGGCAGTCGCCGCGATCGAAAATGCGTGTCTCGACGTGCATGGCAAAGCGCTCGGCGTGCCCGTGTATCAGCTCTTCGGCGGCCCATTCCGCCGCAGCGTTCCGGTGTACTGGACGCACTGCGGCAGTTTTCGCGTTCGGCATGCCGCGTTCTACGCATCGCTCGGCTACGAACCCGTGCGGACACTCGCCGATTTCACGCGCCTCGGGCGCGAAGCCGTCGATCTCGGCTTCACCGCGCTGAAAACGAATGCCGTGTTTTTCGAGCCGGGCGGCCCGGTGATGATGAGCGGCGGCTTTCGCATCGCGCCCGGTTTTCTCGATCGCAGTATCACCGAACCCCAGATTTCGGCGATCGTCGCGCAACTCGAAGCGTTTCGCGCCGGCGTCGGGCCGGATTTCGGACTGATGCTCGACGTCGGGTTCAGCCAGCGCACTGAAGGCTTTCTGCGCTTGGCGCGACGGCTCGAACCGTTGAACATGTATTGGCTCGAAATCGATACGCCCGACGCCGGCGCACTCGCGCTCATCCGGCAGAAGTCAAACGTGCCGATCGCTTCGCTCGAGTCGCTTTACGGTCTCGCGCAGTACCGGCCGTTTTTGGCCGAGCGCGCCGCCGATATTGCGATTATCGATCCGGTATGGAACGGCGTGTGGCAATCTGTTCGCATCGCCACGGTTGCCGAAGCGTTCGAGACGCACATCGCGCCGCACAACCCGGCCGGCGACTTAGCGACGCTGATGAGCGCCCACTTCTGCGCGGCGGTCACAAACGTGCGCATCATGGAGTATCGTGCCGACGAAGCGCCCTGGACGCACGAATTCCTCACGCATCCGCCGATGATGCAAGACGGCGCGATCGTCGTGCCCGACCGTCCCGGCTGGGGTAGCGATATCGACGAGGATGCGCTGCGCGCGCACCCGGTGCCCGGATGAACATCGTGTACTGGACGAACGCCGCGCTCGGCAAGGCGGCGATCATCGCGCGTCTGGAGGTACGTGCCGACGTAGCGCTCACGGTCGCCGCAACGCTCGACGAAGTGCTCGCGGCGCTGCCCACCGCGGACGGCCTCGTGCTCTACGACGCGCCCGTTGCGCAAGCGCGGACGCTCGTTGCCGCGCTCGCAGCGCCGAGCCGCGTACGCTGGCTGCATGTGCTCACTGCCGGACGCGAAGGCCTCGATGCCGCCGGCATTCCCGAACATCTCGCCGTGACGTCGGCGGCCGGTGCAACTGCGCCGGCCGTAGCGGAACACGCGCTCGCGCTGCTGCTTGCGATCGGCCGGCGGTTGCCGGAGAGCGTCGCGACGAACAGCGCGGCGAAGTGGGATCGTAGCATGGCGCCGCGCGCGTCGTCGCTCGAAGGCGCGACGCTGGCCATCGTCGGCTACGGCCGCATCGGCAAGGAGATCGCGCAGCGCGCGAAGCCGTTCGGACCGCGCATCGTTGCCGTTTCGCGCACGCCCGTAAGCGATGCGCTCATCGATGAATTCCATCCGCTCGGCGAACTGCACCAGGTCCTCGGGACGGCGGATGCCGTCGCCATCGCGATCGCGCTGACGCCGCAAACCCGGCATCTGTTCGATGCGCGCGCGTTCGCGGCGTGCAAGCGCGGCTCGTTGCTGGTAAACATCGCGCGCGGCGGCGTGATCGATCAAGCCGCGTTGTGCGAAGCACTCGCTTCGGGCCAACTTGGCGCGGCCGGACTCGACGTGACCGACCCCGAGCCGTTGCCCGACGGCGACCCGCTCTGGCATGCGCCCAACATCCTCATCTCACCACACTACGCCGGCGCCGGCAGCCCGAAGAGCATCGAGCGCATTGCGGCCAGCGTGATCGACAACCTAGAGCTAGCGAGGACCCCGGCATGAACTCACGCAGACGTTTCTTAGGCACGATGGCGGCCGCTGCCGCAGCCCCGGCGCTTACCGCATTGCCCGCGGCCGCCGCGACCTCGGTCAAGCTGCTCACGATCGTCGTCGGGTATCCGCCGGGTGGGGGCACCGACGTGCTCGCACGCCTCGTCGGGGCGGGGATGCAGGGCACGTATGCCGACAGCGTGATCGTCGAGAATCGCGCCGGCGCGGGCGGTCGCATCGCGGCGGAATACGTGAAGAACAGCAAGCCCGACGGCAGCACGTTCCTCTACACGCCGTCGTTCCCGATGGTGATCTATCCGCACATCTACAAGGACATGCGCTACGATACGCTGACCGACTTCGATCCGGTTGCAATGACGCATCGCGGCGTGATGGCGCTCTCGATCGGTCCGGCCGTGCCGTCCAACGTGAAGACGCTGCGCGACTTCGTTGCTTGGTGCAAGGCAACGCCGAGCCGGGTGAATTTTTTCGGGGCCCCGGCCGGCTCATCGCAGCACTTCACCGGCGTGCTGCTCGCGAAGGCGGCCGGCATCAACTTCCAGCTGGTCGACTACAAGGGCGGCGCGCCGTCGATCGTCGACACGCTGGGCGGCCAGATCTCATCGACGATCACCGCACTCTCCGAAGTGACGCCGTATCTAAACGATCCGCGGATGCGCATTCTCGCGAGTTCGGGCGCCGAGCGATCGCCGGTCGTGCCGAAGCTGCCGACGATGGCCGAAACGTACAAAGACTGCGTGATCCAAAACTTCAGCGGCTTCTTTTCCGCCGCTAAGACACCGAAGGACCTCATCGCGGCGGCGAACGTCGCGACGAATCGCGCGGTGCTGACGAAGAAGATCCACGACGAAATGCTGGTGCTCGGTTCCAACCCGCTCGTCGCCGCGATGTCGCCGCAGACGTTCGGCGCGAACGTCAAGTCGGATTGGCTGCGCTATCAGACGCTCGTCAAACAAACCGGCTTCGTCGCCGAAGATTAAGCGGAGCAACTGCACATGGCCACGACCTCCGACCTCCGCCTCAAACGTCTCACCGGCGCGATCGGCGTGCAGATCGACGGCATCGATCTGCGTCGCGTCGACGATGCCGAAGTCACGGCCATCCGGCGCGCGCTGGTCGAGAACGTCGTCGTCGTGTTGCGTTCTCAGCACCTCGAACCCGAGCCGCAGATCGCCTTCGCGAAGCGGCTGGGCACGATCGTGCATACCGAAGGCAGCGTCAACCACAACGTCAAGAACGCGCACGAGGCGCTCGAGACGCATCCCGAGATTCTGCGCGTTTCGAACGTCGGAAAAGGCTTCACCGAGAACTGGCATTCCGACAACGTCCACGTGCCGCGCCCGACGGCGTTCTCGATTCTCGCGGCGCAAGCGATTCCGGAATACGGCGGCGACACGCTGTTCACCAACCAGTTCGTCGCCTACGAAACGCTTTCGGACCGCTACAAAACGATGCTGCGCGGAATGCGGCTCAAGCACACCGGCGCGCGCCAAATTGCGTATCGCACCGGCCCAGCGTCGGAAGCACCGTTCCAGTTTCACCCGGTCGTGCGCTCGCACGGCGAATCCGGCCGCCGTGCGCTGTTCATCGGCGGGCGGCCGAACAACGCGCGCCCGCATTTCGAGGGGATGTCGGAGGCCGAGAGCCATCCGATCCAGCAGTTTCTGCTCGAACATTCGATCCAGCCGGATCGCACGTATCGCCACACCTGGCAGCCCGGCGATGTGATCATGTGGGATAACCGCAGCACGCTGCACTTCGCGGTGCACGACTACGGAACTGCGACGCGCGACATGAATCGCGTCACGACGGAAGGCGAAGTGCCCTTCGAAGCTCCGTATACCGACTGAGGGTATGCAGGCGCGGCCGTTTCTCACCGAGGCCAATCGGGATTATTACGCCGGTTCGTTGATGCTCGTCATCGGCGCCGTCACGGTGTGGCAAGGCGCCGGTTATCGCTTCGGTTCGCTGACCCGCATGGGACCGGGATTCTTCCCGGTCGCACTCGGGGTGCTGCTCGCGCTGCTCGGGATCGCGATCGCGATCGGCGCGGTGCGCAAGCGTAGCGGAGTTGAGACTGCAGTGGCCGCCCCGGCCGAGTGGCGCGCGTGGGCGTGCATCCTTATCGGTGTTGCTGCGTTCGTCGTGCTCGGAAAGTACGGCGGCCTGGTGCCGGCGACGTTCGCGATCGTCTTCATCTCGGCGCTGGGCGACCGGGACAATACCGTGCGCAGCGCGTTCGTGCTCGCCGTCGCGATGTGCATCGTGGCCGTCGTCGTGTTCTGGTGGCTGCTGCAGGTTCGCCTGCCGCTGGTGGGTTGGGGATGATCGAGCAATCGCTGCACGCGCTGTGGCAGGGCTTCGGCGTCGCGGTCGAACCGCATAACCTGCTGTGGGTGCTCTTCGGCGTGTTCGTCGGCAACCTGATCGGCGTGCTGCCGGGGATGGGGCCGCTCTCCGCGATCTCGATCCTCTTGCCGCTCACGTACGCGATGGCGCCGGTGCCCGCGATCTTGATGCTCGCCGGCATTTTCTACGGTTCGCAATACGGCGGCGCGATCGGCGCGATCTTGCTGAACTTACCATGCCATCCGCCGCATGCGGTGACGTGCCTCGACGGCTATCCGCTCACGCTGAAGGGCAAAGGCGGAACGGCGCTCGGCGTGACGATGATCGCGTCGTTCTTTGCCGCGTCCGTCGGTATCATCGTCATGATTTTCGCCTCGCCCTTGCTCGTGCAGATCGCGTTCAAGTTCGGTCCCGCCGAGTTGTTCTCGATCATGCTGCTGGGCCTGATCGCCGGCGGCACGATGTCGAGCGGCTCGCCCGTCAAGGGCGTCGCGATGGCGGTCGTCGGAATGCTGCTCGGCGTGGTCGGCACGGACCCGAACACCGGCGTGAGCCGCTTCACGTACGGAATGACGACGCTCGCCGACGGCGTGCAACTGGTAGCGCTCGCGCTCGGACTCTTCGGCGTCACCGAATTCCTGCGCAACGTGAACCGCCTCAAGGTCAGCGGCAACGCGTCGATCGGCGTGCGCGACATGCTGCCGACTCGGGCCGAACTCAAGCGCGCGTTCTGGCCGATCGTTCGCGGAACGTCGATCGGCACGCTCTTCGGTGCGATGCCCGGCACCGGCCCCACGATCACCACCTTCATCGCCTACGCCTTCGAGAAGCGTATCTCGAAAAATCCGGAGTTGTTCGGCCACGGAGAAATTGCGGGCGTCGCCGCGCCTGAAGCATCATCGCACTCGAAGACGCAAGTCGACTTCATTCCGACGATGAGTTTGGGCATTCCGGGTGACCCCGTCATGGCGCTCTTACTCGGTGCGCTGCTGATTCACGGGATCCAGCCGGGCCCCGCGTTGATCACGCAGCACGCGGATATCTTCTGGGGCTTGATCGCGAGCTTCTGGATCGGCAACGTGCTGCTCGTGCTCCTCAACGTGCCGCTGATCGGCCTGTGGGTCAAAGTGCTGCAGGTGCCGTACCGGTATCTCTATCCGGCCGCGTTGTTCTTCATCGCCGTCGGCGTCTACAGCACGAACAACAGCCTCTTCGAAGTCGGCGAAGTGCTGGTGTTCGGCGTGATCGGCGCGGTGTTCGTCGCGTTGAAATTTCCGGTTGCGCCGATTTTGCTCGGCTACGTGCTGGGGCCGCTGGTCGAGGAGAATTTTCGCCGTGCGATGTTTCTCTCGCAAGGCGATCCGATCGTGCTCGTCCAGCATCCCATCAGTGCGGCGTTTATCGGTGTATCGGTGCTCGTGGTCGGCGTACAAATCTACGTTGCGTTACGCGGGCTCAAAGGGTCAGCAGCAATTTCCCCGACGTAGCGCGCGATTCGAGCAGCGTGTGGGCTTCCGGCGCTTTCTCGAGCGGAAACACGTGCTCGATCGAGAGTTTGAGCCAACCGGCCTTCAAACCGGCGAGCAGATCGTCGGCGCGGCGCACGATGTCGGCGCGCGTCGGGATGAAGGCGGCGAGACCGGCGCCGCTGACGGTCAGCGCTTTGGCGCTAAACGAGTTCGGGCTGACGGGGTCAGCTTGGCCGCTCGATGCGCCGTAGACCACGATGTTGCCGCGCACTCCGGCCGCTTCCAAGTCGCCGGGAAACGTCGTTTTCCCAACCGCGTCGAGGATAAGGTCGACGCCCTTACCACCGGTGATCCGCTTGACTTCATCGGCGAAGTTCGTCTTGGTATAGATGATCACGTCTTTCGCGCCCATCGCTTTGGCCTTGGCCGCTTTCTCTTCAGTCGACGTCGTACCGATCACGTGCGCGCCGAGGTGCGTCGCATACTGCGTAAGCAGCAGCCCGACGCCGCCGGCAACCGCATGCACGAGCACGGTCGAACCGGGGCCGATCTTGCGGAAGTCGTGCACGAGATAGTGCGCGGTGAAGCCTTGCAGCGGAAGCGCGGCGGCTTGCACGAGATCCATGTCGGGCGGCACGAGCACGAGCGAGGCCACCGGTACGACCGCGAATTCCGCATAGGACCCCATGACCATGGCGTACATCACGCGATCGCCGGGCTTCACGTCGGTGACGCCTTCACCGACGCTCTCCACCGTACCCGATGCTTCGCCGCCCAGCGTCAACGGCACGGTCATGCCGGGACGCCGGCCGGCGCGCATGCCGATATCCATATAATTTACGCCGGCCGCGGCAATGCGGACGAGGGCTTCGCCGGCTTTGGGTGTGGGGCGCTCGACGTCGGAGACGGTGAGGACTTCAGGTCCGCCAAAGGCGGTGATGCGAATCGCTTTCATGCCCCGCGGGACTCATCGAGTGTTCGGGCGAGTTGCGGCGAAAGGCCAGGACGATGGCTGGACAGCAGTTCGAGGCGGAGATCCGGGAGCAGCCGGCGGTGCTTGCGCGGCTCGCGGTATCGCGGACGGCGAAATCTCTCGATGCGGCCATCGGCGATCGGGAACCGCTCTTCATCGGCAGCGGCAGCAGCCTGTTCGTGGCGCAACTTGCGACGCTCGCGTGGCGGCGCTTCGGACGCCGCGCGGAATCGCTCGCCGCGTCGGAGGCGCGCTTCCGAGCGGACGCGCACCGCGGCTGCTGTGCCGTTGCGCTCTCGCAGAGCGGGCGCACGGCGGATGTTCTCGACGCGCTGGATGCCCTCGGCCCGGTGCGCACGATCGCGCTGACCAACGATGCGAAGTCGCCGCTCGCAGCGCGCGCCGATGTCACGATCGACATCCTCGCGGGTGCGGAGACCGCCGTCCCGGCGAGCAAAAGCGTCACGGCGATGGCGGCAATCCTGTTGTGGGCGGCCGGGCGCGGCGTGGACGGCGATACGGCGGCGGCCGCCGCGCTCGAACGTGCGGCGAGTACGATCGCTGCATGGCTTGAGGGCGATGCGTTTTCCGAAATGGACCGTGCGGCGGCGTCGCTCGAAGCGGCCCAGAGCATCGTCGTGATCGGTGCCGGGTACGGCGTGCCGGTTGCAGCGGAGATCGCACTGAAGATCAAGGAAGCATCGTATCGTCACGCCGAGGGCTTCGGCGCCGGCGAATTCCATCACGGCAGCACGGCGATCCTCGAGCCGGCACGCGGTCTGGTCGGCATCGTTGACGCATCATCGAGCGCAGCGGTGTGCGCGGTACTCGATGTCGCGCGCGCCGCGCACGCCGTCGTCGCCGCACTCGGCGATGCGTGTGGCAACGCGCCGGTATTCGGTCCGCCCGCCGCCGGACGGTTCGCCCCGCTTGCGTGGATCGTCGGCGGTCAAGTACTCGCGCTCGCGCTCGCGCGCCGCTCGGGCATCGATAGCGACGCACCGCGCGGCTTGCGGAAATTCCTCGGCTGACCTGCGCAATGTGCGCAAGAATGACACAATGGCAAACATCGCGGTAATCTACTACAGTTCGACCGGCAACGCGTATACGATCGCGCAAGCGATTGAAGCGGGAGCGCGGTCGATCGGCGCCGACGTGCGCCTGCGCAAAGTGCGCGAACTCGCGCCCGACGAGGCGATCGCGTCGAACAAGGGCTGGGAGCAGCATCGCGTCGCGACCCAGCATGTGGCCGAAGCGACGCTGGCCGATCTCGAATGGGCCGACGGCTTCGCATTCGGGACGCCGACGCGTTTCGGCGCGATGTCGGCGCAGCTCAAGCAGTTTCTCGACACCAGCGGACCGCTCTGGATGAAGGGCCTCCTTGCCGACAAAGCTGCGACCGCGTTCGTCGGTGCGTCATACGCGCACGGCGGCCAAGAAACGACGCTGATGACGATCTACAACATGATGTATCATTGGGGCGCGATCATCGTGCCGCCGAGCTACACCGATCCGTCGATCGGCAAAGCGGGCGGCAACCCGTACGGTACCAGCTACACCGATCCGCGCGGCGGCGAGCTTCCGCCCGAGGTGCTCGCTGCGGCGCGCTATCAAGGCGTGCGGCTCGCGCGTTACGCCGCCGTGCTCGCGAACAATCGCGCCGCGCTGCGCGGCGCCTAGCAGCGTGCGCGTCGTCCTCCTCGGTACCGCCGGCGGACCGGCATTGCGGCCCGGCCGTTCGTCACCGGCGGCCGCGGTGATCGTGGACGACGTTCCCTATCTGGTCGACTGCGGCTACGGCGTGGGCCGGCAACTCGTCGATGCGAAGATCGGGGTAGCGACGCTGCGCGCGATCTTCATCACGCATCATCACAGCGATCACAACGCCGATCTCGGCAACCTGCTCGTGCTCGCCTGGGCGAGCGGGTTGCGCACGCCGGTCGACGCCTACGGACCGCCGCTCGTGACCGATTTGGTCGAACTGGCGCTGCGTTACCACGCCTACGACATCGCGATTCGCATTCCCGATGAAGGCCGGCCCGATCCGCGCACGCTGTTCGCGGCGCACGAAATCGCGGCTCCTGGACTGGTTTACCAAGACGAGCGCGTACGCGTTGAAGCGCTGCTCGTTCCGCACCCGCCCGTCGTGCCGGCCTATGCGTTCAAATTCACCTCACGCGACCGCGTCGTCGTGTTCTCCGGTGATACGGCGTACAGCGAAGCGCTGGCGGATTTCGCGCGCGGCGCCGACATGCTGATCCACGAAGTGGTCCTGGAATCGGCGCTCGACCGGCTCCTGAAGCTCGTCCCCAACGCGACGCGCCTGCGCGAACACATCGTTGCCGGCCATACCGAAGCGGTCGATGTCGGCCGCATTGCGGCGCTGGCGGACGTGAAGCATTTGGTGCTCTCGCATTTCGTGCCGTCGTACGATCCGACGCTTACCGACGCCGATTGGAGCGATCCCGTTCGCCTGCATTATTCCGGCACGCTCACGCTGGGGAAGGATTTGCTGGCGCTCGATGCCTGATCCGAACGTGGTCGACAGGCTCGGGGTTTACGTGATCGTCGCGCTCCTTGCGGGCACGGCGCTTTACGCGGCGTGGCTCTTGCTCATGCGGGCGGCCGTCGCGCGGCAAATCCGGGCCGGAACGATGACGCCGGACGCCGGCGCAGCGCTGCTGCGCCGGCTGAACTCGACGGTGCTTGCACTGGCGGTCGGCTCAGCGATTTCCACCGCGCCGTTCTCGCCATTCCAAAATCCGAATCCGCATCTCGCGACGGTGGCGACGGCGGCCGTCGATGGTTTCGCGCTACTCGTCTACGCCTACATCCTCATCGCCGTCCGGCGGCTACTTAGAAGCCGCTAGACAAGTGCATGCTGGCCATGCTACTATCGCCGCAATGACGCAATCGTTCTCGTGTCCGTGTTGTCTGTGTCCGTCGGAATGTCGGCCGAGTTTCGTTATGTCGTAACATCTTCGCGCTAGCCACTACGTTGGTCTAGTCGCGAGAGCGACCACGAACCCCGAGCCGCAGGCCCGGGGTTTTTTCATTTTCCCTCGTCTCCGATGTAAGTGCGGTATGGACGTCTATTGGTACCTGGTCCCACGCGATGGTTACTACCCTTGGAGCGCAGCGGGCGCGCGAAAAATCGATTTCGGCTACATCCGCCAGCTCGCGACCGCGGTCGACTACCTCGGCTTCACCGGCGCGCTGCTCGCGACCGGCGGCGGCGCGCATGATGCGTGGGTTATGGGCGCCGCGCTGATTCCGCTGACCAAGCAGATGAAGTTCATCATCGCCGTTCATCCCGGAATCGTCGCGCCGTTGATGCTCGCGCAGAAGGCCGCGACGTTCGATCAGTTTTCCGATGGCCGGCTGATCCTGAACATCATTACCGGCGAATCGCACCAGATGCCGCCGTACGGCATCTACGAAGAGCACGACGACCGCTACCGGATGACCGACGAATACTGGACGCTCTACCGCCGGCTCATCGCGGCCGAACGCGTCGATTTCAAGGGCGAATTCTTCTCATTGCGCGGTGCGGAACTCTCGCTCGAGCCCACCCAAAAATACCCGCCGCTCTTCTACGCCGGATCGTCGCCGGCGGCGCTGGCCGTTGCGGCCAAGCACGCCGACACGTATCTTACCTGGGGTGAACCGGTCGATATCGCGGCTGAAAAGATCGCCAAGGTGCGCGCCCTCGCGGCGGCGCGCGGGCGGAACGTAAAATTCGGCATCCGCTTGAACGTCATCGTGCGCGAGACGAAAGCCGAGGCGTGGGCCGCTGCACAGTGGCTGATGGACCACATGGACCCCGATGCGGTCGCGTTCAACCGCGCGAACGCCCTGGGCTCCGATTCGCACGGTCAGAAGCGGATGAACGCGTTGATCGGCAGCGGCTCCTCGCGGCGCGCGCAGGACTGGGAGATCGCGCCTGACTTGTGGGCGGGTTTCGGACTGATTCGCACGGGTCCGGGAACGGCGCTCGTCGGCGATCCCGAGACGGTCGCAGCTCGCTTGCGCGAATACCAAGACGCCGGCTTCGATACGTTCATCCTCTCGGGTCAACCGCTGCTTGAAGAAGCGTATCGCGTGGCGGATCTGCTCTTTCCCCTCTTGCCGCTACGCACGAAGATCGAGCGTCCGGAGGACCCGCGTCAACGGGAACTCATGCACGCGACGGGGTTTGCCGCACGATGAGCGCACCGGACGAGACGCTGACCCACGTGTGGTACACGCGTTGCCCCGTGCCGACGGCGAGCGGTCTCGCCTACTCGCTGGGTTGGCTGACGGAAGAACTCGGCTCGGGCGGACTGCAGGTCGGGATCTTGCAGGACGGTCCGCGCGAACTGATCCGGCATCACTACGATCACCAACTGATCGGACTCTTCCGCGAGGGCGGAAACGTCCCGGCGCTTGCCGCCTATGCCGAAGGTGCACCGACGCGCTTGATCGGTCTCACGTGGATCGATGAGTTGCAAGCGATTCTGGTGCGTCCGGATTCGGGAATCACCCGGCCCGAGCATCTCAAGGGCAAGCGCGTCGCGATGCCGGTGTGGGGCGCCACGCGCGGACTGAGTTTTCCGCGCGCGATGTCGCTGCACGGCATCGTTGAGACGCTCGCGCGCGTTGGTTTGACATACCATGATGTGCGCTTCGTCGAGGTTCCGGCGGAGACGGGCGAAGCCGTGCGGAGCGATTACGCCTCGCCCGATGGGCGTTCGTGGTGGCACGGCATCGACTATCTTGCTCGGGGTGAAGTCGACGCGGTCTACGTGAAGGGCGCGGCGGCCGCTGAAGACGCACTGCGCGCGGGCGTCGTCGTCGGGATCGACTTGGACACGTATCCCGACCGTCGCTACCGCGTCAACAACGGCACGCCGCGGCCGATCACGGTGCACGAGCGCATTCTCGCCGAATATCCGGAGCTCGTGGTGAAGTTTCTCGCGCAGTCGCTGCGCGCGGCCGACTGGGCCGCGGATAACCTCGATGAGGTGCGTGCGGTGTTGCAGCGCGAGACGCGTTCGGGACCCGAAGGCGTCGTCGCCGCGTACCGGAACGATTTTCACAAATCGCTCCATCCGAGTTTGTCTGACGACCGGCTCGACTTATTGGCGCGGCAAGCGGACTTTCTCTACGCCCATGGTTTTCTCGAGCGGCCCGTCGACGTGCGCGCGTGGGCGAGCCACGAGCCGTTGCGCGCGGCGCGCGAAACCTTGGCTCAATCCAGAGTGGCGGCCGTATGAGCGTCGAGACGCTGTGGGCGCTGCCGGCACGCGAAACGCGGCGTCAGGTGCGCTTTCATCAGTCGGTGCGCGACGAACGGCCCGGCCGCTTCACGTACGCCGATTATGCGGTGCAGGTCGCGCGCGCGGCGGATCTGGCCGGCTTCGACGGTTTGCTCTTGCCGAACGATCCGGACGGCGACGAGCCGTGGGTGCTGGGTTCGGCGCTGGCGCGCGAGACGCGGCACGTGAAGATCGTGCCCGAGTTCGAGCCCCGATTCGCCTCGGCGGTGTATGCCGCGAAATTGGCGTTCACATTTCAACGCTTCTTCAACGACCGGCTGGGCTGGATGCTGCAACTTGATGACGCAGCCGATGAAGATCGTTTTCTGCGCGCGCAGGAACTGCTCGTCGTCGCCGAAGGCGTCTGGGGCGAAGCGCCGTTCGATTTCACCGGCCGGTTTTTCTCGGTCGCGGGCGGCGCGCTCTTTGCGTTGCACCGCACGCAGAACGTGCGCGCCGGCATACGGCGTTTCCCCGCGGTGTACGCGAGCGGTGATGACGAAGGGCTGCTGGCATTTTCCGCGCGGCACGCCGACGTACACGTCTTCGCGGCGCTCGAACCCCAAACGCTGACCGTTCTGCTCGGGCGGCATCGCAGGTTGGCCGACGATGCCGGCCGTGCCGTTCGCTACGGCTTGCGCGTGCCGATCGTCGCGCGCGAGTACGCGACGGAGGCGCGCACCGAGCGCGACCGGCTAATCGCTGCCGGCTACCCGTTCGCCGGCGCCCTGACCGGATCGTATGCCGACATCGCAGAGCGCCTGCACGCCTACGCGGAAATCGGGATCACCTCGTTCGTCATTGATGCCGTGCCGCGGCTCGAAGAAGCGTATCGGCTCGGAGAATACTTGTTGCCGTTGCTCCACGCGCCGTTGCTCGAGCGGGCCGGCTGATGGCGCTGCGCAGCGAACGGCTTCCGGTCTATTGGCGGATTCCGATGACCGGCGATATGTCGTCGTGGCGAAACGCGCCGAAGACGCGCGGCGATTGGACGCCGCGATCCGCCGGTAGTCTGGCTCCCGGCCGGCGCGACGACGGACCCGGCGGGTACACGTATCTCGATTACATGACGGAGGTCGCGCGCGCCGCGGAAGCTGCCGGTTTCTACGGCGGATTGCTGCCGTCGTTCCCGGAGACGGACGATCCGTGGATCGCGTCGGCGGCGATGGCGCGCGCGACGACGACGTTCCGCTTCATGATCGCGTTCCAGCCGGGATTTCTCGATCCGGTGCAAACCGCGCGCATGTCGGCAACGCTGCAGCGGCTCTCGCACGGACGAGTCGTCTACAATATCATCACGGGCGGCGGCGGACCGCAGCAGCACTGGTGGGGTGACTTTGTCGGACACGACGATCGATACGCGCGGACGGCCGAGTTCCTCGACGTGCTCAAAGGCGTCTGGTCGGGCGCACCGTTCGACTACGCCGGCGACTTCTATCAGGTAACCAACGGCGGTCTCCGTGGCGCGCTCGCTGGGCTGCCCGTGCCGGACGTCTACTTTTCCGGTTCGTCGGACGCGGCGATCGATGCGGCAAGCGCGCACGCCGACTACTACCTCTCGTGGCTGGAACATCCGCACGATCTCGAGCGCAAGTTCGACCGCGTGCGCGAGCGAACGGCGCTGCTTGGCCGCGAGGCGCGCTTTGCGGTTCGCGCCCACGTCATCGCACGTCCGACCGAAGAAGAAGCCTGGCGCGAAGTGCGCCTTGGGTGGGAACGCGTGCGGCCCGATCAGATCGAGATGTTGCGCAATCGCAAGGCCGAGTCGGTCGGCAGCCGGCGGCTCGCGGCGTATCAGCCGGGCGTGCCGACGGGGTACGAAGACTTGATCATCGCCCCCAATCTCTGGAGCGGGATCGCGTTGCTTGGCGACTTCCCGACGATCGGCATCGTAGGCAGTTACGAACAAGTGGCTGAGCGGTTGGACGATCTCGTGCGTATCGGCGCCGACGCGCTCGTCCTCGCCGGTCTGCCGCATCTCGAAGAAGCCTACCGCGTCGGCGAAGAGGTCTTGCCGCTGTTTCTCGGCCGCGCCGCGCTTGACGTCGAGCCGCCGCGCGTTGCCGCAAGCGTCGCCGGAGCAGCGCGTTGACGCGGCGATGTTGCGAGCGCATGTTCCGCCTTGCACTCATTCACTTTTTTCAGGAGTTCTAATGACCCTCATCGACCATGCCATCAGTCCCAAAATTCAACAATTCGTCGAACAAACGAAAGCCGATGCCGAGCATGCGTTTCGCGTTCTCCGTGAGACCGGAACGCTCGCGATTAACGGCACGATTCAAGCCGTCGAGCGCATTCCGGGCGAAGATCTGCTCGTGGGCCTCGTGCAACCGGGCCCGTTCGCCCGCGATCAATCGATCGCGCCGGTCGTGCTGACCTTCGACGGAACGATCGTCGCCGGTCCGAAGATCGTCGGCGATCCGCACGGTTTCGCCGCACTGCTCGCGCAGCGGCCCGAGATCACAACCGCGGTGCACATCCACTCGACGCATCTCGGAGCGTGGTCGCAAACGCACCGGCCGTTGCCCATTCGCTATGTTCCCGTTCAGCGCTGGACGCTCGCGAGCGAGATTCCGGTGTACATCGATCGCCGTCAAGCGCAGGTCGACTTCATCCTCGAGCGGTTGGCGGAGAACGCATCGACGCCGGCGGTGCTCGAGGCGAACGGCGGGGCGACCGTGTGGGGAACGCGCGGCTTCGTGAAGACGATCGAATATGCGCAGTTGCTCGAAGAGGGCGCGCAGTTCCAACTGCTCGCGGAAGCGCTCGGTGGATCGAAGCCGTTCGGTCCGGGCGTTTTGGAACAGCAATTCGCGCTCTCGGGTCTCACCGAGCAAGCACGCGCGGCGGGGCGGCTCCGATGAGCGCATATACCTCGCCATCGCGCCGGCAACTGCTCGCCGGAGCCGGCGGTTTAGCGGCCGCGACGCTGCTCGGTAGCCGCGTCCGCGCGGCCGATTCGAAAGTCGTGCGCATCGGGTATCTCAAGAGCCTGACGCCGCTTAACATCGGCCGGCTGCGCGGCACGATCGCAACGGCCCTTGCGGCGCGCGGCTACACGGTGGAATGGGACGGTCCGTTCCCGGCCTTCGCGCCGGCGGTCGAAGCCCTGACGCCGGGCAGCCTCGACATCACCGAAGGAAGCGCCACGTCGGCTTCCTCCGCGATGGTCGCGGGCGCGCCGTTCAAGATCTTCGCGTACGCGCTGCCCAGCGCGGACGGTGAAGGCGTGATCGTGCGGCCCGACAGCGGCATCACGGCCGTGCCGCAACTCATCGGAAAGCGCGTCGCGGTGAACCGCGGCGGGAGCGGCGAATATCTCCTCGCGCTCGCACTCTCAAAACACGGCATCCCCTACGACAAAGTCGACCGCGTGTACCTTGGACCGGCGGACGGCGCGTACGCGTTCTCCACCGGTGCCGTCGTCGGGTGGTCGGTCTGGGATCCGTACCTCGCCATCGCGCAGATTCGCGACAAAGCACGGGTCATTGCGGTGTCGCACGCGATCGACGACGAGAATGCAACGATCGTGGTCGCGCGCAACAGCCTGATCGCGCAACAGCCCGAGGCGGTGCACATCGTGTACGATGCGCTGATCGCCGAGAACAAGTGGACGACGGCGAATCCGGCTGCAGCGGCCCGGCTGTGGGCAGACGATGCCAAAGTCGATCAGACGACGGCGGACTTGCTCGCGCACCGCGCACCGGTGACGTACACGGCAGTGAACGCGAATGTCGCCGCTTCGCTCCTCCGCGTTGCGCGGTGGTTCGCGGACGAGAAGATCATTCCGAGCGTTCCCGACGTCCAGAACTTCGTTTACCGTGTCGGCTGAAACGCGGGTGACGGTCCTAATCCCCGACTCGACGCGCACCGACGATGCGGAAGCGATCTGCCGGGTATTGCGGACCGTCGCACCGTACTGCCGCATCCGCGCCCACGCAATCGATCCGGCGATCGAGTTTGCCGACGATTTCGCGCACCGCGCGCGAATCGTCGGCGCGGTGATGCAGTCGGACGTCGTGCTCTACCTCACCAAGAACACCGATCGTTCGAATGCCGGCCTCATCGCGTTGCGCGAACGCGCGGGCTTCACGTTGCGGTTGACCGAGCCCGAATTCGGCCGCGCGTGGTTCACCGCGAACCGGAAGCGGTCGCTCTTCGTGCTCGGAGAACTCCCCGGAGCGTTCACCTCACTCGCGCACGCGCTCGATGTGGGCTGCGCCGACCCCGCAGCGGCCCGGCGCGTGCGTGAGGATCTGCAACATCCGATGCTCGCGGCCGTGTAATCGTGCGCAACCGCATCATGCATGAACTCTCGATCTGCGATGAGCGCCAGGGTCCGGGACCGGCGGCTAAGCCGTCCGTCATCCTCACGCTCATCCCCGTCGCACTGATCGTCGGGTGGGCGTGCGTACTCTTAACGCACTAACCGTCCCGCAAGCCGAGCCGTTTCTTGGGGCCGATGCCGGTGCGCAGATACGCGGTTCGGCAGGCGCACGGGCGGCCTGGGCGCTACCGATCATCGTCCCCGTCGCGCTGCTCGCCGCGTGGGAGTTCGTCGCGCGACTGCACCTCATTCCCGCCTATCTGTTCCCGCCTCCGTCGGCGGTGCTGGCTGAATTGCGCGGGCTCGCACTCAGCGGGAAGTTGACCTATCATTTGTGGCGCTCGTTCGAACGGGTCGCGTCGGGCTTCATCCTCGGTGCGAGCGCGGCGACGGTCATGGGAGCACTGACGGGGTACTCGCAACTGTGGCGGCGGATACTCGATCCGACGCTGCAATCGCTGCGCAGTATTCCGGCGATCGCTTGGGTGCCGATCTTCATTCTCTGGCTCGGTATCGCCGAGCAGTCGAAAATTGCCCTGATTGCGCTGGGCGTCTTTTTTCCGGTCTATCTCAACTTGATGAGCGGCATCGCGAGCGTGGACCGCAAGCTGATCGAAGTCGGTCGCGTGTATCGCATGCACGGCGTACGGCTCGTACGAGCAGTCCTGTTACCGGCGAGTCTGCCGTCGTACGTTACCGGCCTGCGCACGGGCTTCGCGCTGGCCTGGATGTTCGTCGTCGCCGCGGAGTTGATGGGCGCAAGCCAGGGCATCGGCTATCTGCTGCTCGAGGGCGAGAACAACGGTCAGCCCGCGCTGATCCTCGCCGCCATGCTGATCTTCGCACTCGCCGGAAAGGCGACCGATCTCGTTCTGGTTGCGATTGCCCGGCGCGCTTTGCGCTGGGAAGATACCGTCGGCAACCGATGATCGAACTTGCTGCGCTCGTCAAGTCGTATGACGCATTCCGCGCGCTGGGTCCGCTCGACCTGAGCATCGGAGACGAGCGTGTCATCGGAATCATCGGCCCGAGCGGATCGGGCAAGACGACGCTCTTGCGCCTCCTTGCGGGATTGGAGACTTCCACCTCGGGGAGCGTTTTCATCGACGGCGATCGCCTGGCGGGGCCGCGTTCCGATATCGGTGTGGTGTTCCAAGAGCCGCGCCTGATGCCGTGGCTGACGGTGCGTAAAAACGTCGAGTTCGGCATTTGGGATGTCTTGCAGCGTGACCGCGGCCCGGCGGTCGATGCCGCCATCGAGCGGGTCGGGCTCACCGCCTTCGCTGATGCCCTTCCGCGCCAACTTTCGGGCGGCATGGCGCAGCGCGTCGGCATCGCGCGCGCGCTCGTCGGCGGCCCGCGCCTGCTGCTGCTCGACGAGCCGTTCGCTGCGCTCGATCCGCTCACGCGCGTAGCAATGCAGGAACACTTGCTCGCCATTGTCGGTACGACCGTCCCGACGACGATCGTGATTACGCACGATATCGACGAAGCGCTCGTGCTCAGCGACCGCGTCATCGTGCTCAAAGGGCCACCGGCGCGCATCGCGCGCGCGATCGACGTCGATTTGCCACGCCCCCGAACGCGGACGTCGCCCGAATTCGGCGCGCTCAAAGCGCTGCTGCTCGACGAGCTGATCGTTCGCACATCTTCCAGCGCCCCCGTTCTTGCATGAAAGACATGTGATGCCGATCGATACGCTCTGGTACACCCGCTGCCCGGTCCCCACGGCGTTCAGCATTGCGGTTCAACGCGGCTTGCTCGACGAGGAGTTCGCCGCCGACGGCGTGCGCATTCAGTCGCTGCGTGTTTCGAACGATCCCGCCGTGCGGCAATCGCATTTTTCGCACACGCAGCCGCACTCGTTTCGTCACGGCGGCCACATTCCGCCGCTCTGGGCGCGCTCGAGCGGGCATGACGTGCGGCTCATCGGTTTGAGCTGGAACGACGAAGTGCAGGCGGTGATCGCGCTGCCGGAGAGCGGCATTCGCAACGCCGCCGACTTGCGCGGAAAGCGCTTGGGTCTGCCGCGACGCGTCAACGATCCGATCGATTTCTGGCGCGCGAGCGGAGTTCGCGGTTTCCTTTCGGCGCTAGCGACGGCCGGTCTCACCGAAGACGACGTCGAGTTCGTCGATCTGCCGGTCGAGAGCCGCTACGTGGATGAGGCGCAGAGCAGTGCTTCGCACGCCGGTTCGCTGTGGGGCTTCGGCACGATGCGCGCGCTGCAGCGCGCCGAGACGTTCGCGCTGATCCGCGGCGAAGTGGATGCGATCTTCGCGCCCGGCTCCGTCGGCGTCGAGACTGCTGCGTTGCTCGGCGGGCACGTCGTCGTGGATCTCGATGCGTCACCGGATCCGTACCAGCGCCTGAACAACGCAACCCTGCTCGCGCTGACGGTCGACGGCGCGCTCCTCGGCCAGCAGCCCGGCTGGGTGGCGCGCGTCGTAGCGCGCGTCCTCGAGTCGGCGGCGTGGGCTCGCGCGACGCCGGATGCGGCGCGGCGCATCATCGCCCAGGAAGTCGGCAGCGGCGAAGACGTTGTGATTGCTGCCTACCGGCCCGACGTGACTAGCACGCTGACCCCCGATCTCTCCGAGGAGCGCGTTGCCGCGCTCCAGCGTCAGCACGATCTGCTGCTCGAGTACGGCTTCATCGATCATCCTGTGAACTTCGATGACTTCATCGATCCATCTCCGCTCGCGCAGGCCCATCGCATCGTCGAGGAGCGCGCCGGCGGCCGAGTTCCTTCACTTACATCCTAACGAACCGAAAAGGAATCATTCGTCATGTCTTCGCTACACCGCGCGCAGTTCGTGCGCTCGATCTCCGCTTTGGCGGCGGGCGCCGCGCTCGCGACGCCTCACCGAGCCCGCGCCGCGGCTCCGACCGTGCTCAATATTGCGTTCGCGTATACCGTTCCGACGACGTTGATCGTGAAAGAAAAAGGCTGGCTCGAAGAAGCGCTCAAGCCGCGGGGAATCAATGTCAATTGGATCCTCTCGCTCGGCAGCAACAAGACGCTGGAATTTCTGCGTTCTCGCAGCGCGGACTTCGGCAGCGCGGCGGCCTCAGCCGGCCTGCTCGGCCGTGCGAACGGGACGCCGGTGAAGCTCTTGTACTTCAACCTGCGCGGCGAATCGACCGGACTGCTCACGTTGATCAATTCACCGCTGAAGTCGATTGCCGATCTCAAAGGGAAGAAGATCGCGGCGACGCGCGGCACGGAGCCGTACATTTTCACCTTACGCGCGCTGCAGAAGGCCGGCATCAGCGAGAACGACGTTGAGATCGTTCCGCTCCAGCATCCCGACGGCCGCGCCGCACTCGAAAGCGGGCGCGTCGATGCGTGGGCGGGTCTCGACCCGGATCTCTCGATCGTGCTCGTCGAGAAGCGTGCGCGCTTCCTCTACCGCGATCAAAGCCTGATCACGGGCGGTGCGCTCTTCGGTCGCGAGGAGTTCATCAACGAAAATCCGGACCTCACGCAACTGGTCCTGCTCGAATTCGACCGCGCCCGCAAGTACATCCACGAGCATCCGGACGAGACGAATGCGCTCTACGCCAAAGCCTCCGATCTCGACCCCGCGATCGCGAAAGCAATTCTCGCTCGCGGCGACATCGATCATCCGGCGATCGAGCGCGCGGACTACGAACGGATTGCCGGCGCGGGACCGATTCTCAAATCGTCTGGTGCGGTGCCGAGCGATGTCGACTTGGTGAGAACGACGAGGGACTTGCTGGCACCCTCCGTCTATGCCAAGGCCGCCGCCGCGAAGGCGCTGCCGGCGTGACGGCGATCGAATACGGGTCGCCGACGCACCTCTCGGCATTCACGGTGCGCTACGGCGTGGCACGCGGCATCTTCGCACGCGCCGGTCTCGATCTGTCGGTCCGGACGATCTTCGGCGGTCCGGAGCTCGCAGCGGCCTACGATCGAGGCGACCTCTGGATCGGCGACATCGGTTCGCCGCCGAGCGTAACGGCGATTGCGGCCGGCGCGCGATTTCGTATCGTCGCGAGCGGCGAGAAGCGGCCGGCGCTGATGTATCTGACGTTGCACCAGGAAATCGAGGCCTGGTCTGAACTGCGGGGGCGCCGTCTCGGCGCGCTCACGATCGGGAGCTGCGGCTATTGGTTTCTGCGCGAGATCCTAACGCATCACGGCCTCGATCCCGATCGCGACGTGGAAATTGTCGGCCTCGGCCCGCGTTATCCCGAAGCGATCGAACTGATCGAGCGGCGCGAGATCGAGGGAGCGTTGCTCGTCGAACCGTCCGTGTCGATCGGTGAGGATGCGGGCGTATTGCGCAATTGGGGCAGCGTCGCCGACCGGGATTACTTACCGCGGCTGCAATGGAGCGTGCAGGTCGCGGGTCTCGATGCGATCGAGCGCGATCCCGAACTCGTGCAACGGGTGCTCGATTCGGTGAAGACGGCGACGCAGGCCGCCTACGCTGATCCGGACGACTACGCGGCGTTCTTGGCCGATCACTTGCAGATCGCTGCGCGAATCGCGCAGCGCGCGGTTGCGCGCGAGCGGGATGCCGTGTGTCTCGACGGCGAGCTCGACCTCGTCGGCTTACGTGAACTTATCGAGCTGCAGGCAAAGCTCGCTGCCGTACCGTCATCGTTGGACCTCGAGGATGTCGTCGATCTGCGGTTTATGCACGAACGCCGTCGAGCTGCGCTCGCGCGCGCGAGTACATCATGAAACTGCGTCTCGGTCTCCACCCCAACAATTTGTCCCTGCGCATCCTCAGCCGGACGCCGATTCTCGAACGGCACCTCGCCGGATCGGAAGTTGAGTCCGTCGAGTTCGTGCGTTTTCAGGTCGGTCCGCGCACGGTGGACTACATCGCAGCCGGCACCATCGACCTCGGCGGAACGGGCGCAACGCCGCCGATTACCGGCCAAGCTGACGGGATCCCGCTCGTCTATGTCGCCACGTCGGCCGGACGCCCCGTCGGCGGGATCGTCGTTGCGCAGACGTCTCCGATTCGGGACCTTGCCGATTTGCGCGGTAAGCGCGTCGGTCTGGCGGTCGGTTCGTGGCTGCAGCAGTTGCTGATCTTCGGGCTCGCGCTTGCGGATGTCGGCTGGCGCGATATTGTGCCGGTCGATATCCGCAGCGATGCCGCGGCCGACACGGCGTTACGCAACGGCGAAATCGATGCGTGGGCGACCGGCGCCGTCATCGACGATCCGTCGATCCGCTTCCTCGCCCGCACGGAAGAGTTGATCAGCAACCCCTCCGTGTTCTTCGCCGCGCGCCGCTTCGCGGATGAACATCGCGACGTCCTGGAGCGGGTCGTTGCGGCGTTAGACGAGGCGGATGAGTGGACGGCCGCGCATCCGGCCGAGGCGGCGGAGCTGCTGGCCGCCGACGTGGAGTTCGGCGGCGATCGCGTTGCTTGGGAGCCGTTCATTCGCGCCCGACCGTGGGGCCTGCAGACCGTCAGCGACGGCTTTCTCGCTGAACAGCAGCGCACGGCAGATCTCTTTCTGAAGAACGGCCTGCTCGCGCGGCAGATCGACGTTCGCGATGCGCGGCTGAATCCGCCGCTTCAAATTGGTATCGGCGTTGTCTGATTTCCTAAATCTTGCTCGATTCGAAAGGAACTACATATATGTCTCTACGCCTCGGTGATATCGCACCCAATTTTACCCAACAGTCGACCGTCGGTCCAATTACGTTTCACGATTGGATCGGCGATAGCTGGGCCGTTCTCTTCTCGCATCCGGCGGACTTCACGCCCGTGTGCACGACCGAACTCGGTGAAGCTGCGCGGCTGAAGCCCGAATTCGAGAAGCGGAACGTCAAGATCATCGGCCTCTCGGTCGACCCGCTCGAGAAGCATACGTCGTGGGCCGCGGACATCGCGGAGACGCAGGGAACGGCGCTGAACTTCCCTTTGATTGCCGACGCCGATCGTTCGGTCGCGACGCTCTACGATCTGATCCATCCGAACGCCGACACGACCGCTACGGTCCGTTCGGTGTTCGTAATCGATCCGGCTAAGAAAATCCGGCTCGAGCTGACATATCCCGCGTCGACCGGCCGCAACTTCGTCGAGTTGCTGCGGACGATCGATTCGTTACAGCTGACCGATAAATTCAAAGTCGCGACGCCCGTGAATTGGAAAGCCGGCGGAGACGTGATCATCACGACCGCCGTCAGCGACGAGGAGGCCAAGACGCGCTTTCCGCAAGGCTGGAAAACGCTCAAGCCGTACCTGCGGATTACCAAGCAGCCTGTCGCGAGCTGACGGGTTGCATTTCGGCGGCGAGCGATGCTCGCCGCCGAAAGATCTAGCGTGGTTGCTCGGCCGCAACCTTCGCGTGCGGGTTCCAAACGGCGGCTTGCACGACGACCGGGTGCGGAAGCAAGCCGAGTTTCGCAAACGTATCGGCGATGGCTTGTTGCTGCTTGATCACGTCCGGGGTTAGGTAGCCGATGGCGTAGCTACCCCGGGCGGCGATGATCTTCTCAGCGCCGAGGTCGACGCCGGACGCGTCGGCGAGCACGCCGGCAACCTCGTTCTGATGCGTTGCGGTCCACTTGACGACGTCCGTCGCCTCCTCGATGATCGCGGTGACGAGATCGGGGTTTCCCGTCGCGAACGAACGCGTCGCGAGGAAGAACGCGTTCGAGGGAGCGATGCCGTAGGCGTCGGTGAGTTTGTGAACGCCGGGATCCTTTACAGCCAGTGCATAGAACGGATCCCAGATCGACCACGCGTCGACGCTCCCGCCCTTCAGCGCGGCGGCGGCATCGGCCGGCTGCAAGTAGACCGGGGTGACGCCGGTATAGGGAATGTGGGCTTTTTCGAGGACGTGGACGAGCACGTTTTGCGCGCTCGAACCCTTCGTGACGGCGATTCGCTTGCCGCGCAGATCGGCCAGCGTCTTGATACCCGAGGCGTCCGTTACGACGATCGCACTACTGTGTCCGGGCTGCGGAAGCGCGGCCACGTAAACGAAATCCACGCCCGCGGCCTGAGCGAAAATCGGCGGGGTGTCGCCGGTGTAGCCGATGTCGATCGAACGCGCGTTGAGCGCTTCGAGCAACGGCGGCCCCGACTGAAATTCGATCCATTTCACCGTCACACCGCGCGCCGCGAAGCGCTTCTCCAGTGTGCCGCGTCCTTTGAGCACGAGCAGCGTGCCGATTTTCTGGTAGCCGATCCGCACTTCTTTGGCGGAATCCGCGGCCGTCGCGTGCGCGCCGGCGGCAAGAACGAGAGCCAGCGTCAGCAGCGCTCGCCAACGTGTCGTGATATGCATGAAAAGGTTCCTTCCGCGCGAGGCGGAGACGACCGAAGCGTCAGCAAGAAAAAAACCCTCTGCCGCTTCGGCAGAGGGTTGTGCGTCGTGACCGCAATGCGGTGGCTTACGCGCAGCAGCGCCTCATCCGAATTTCCGGTCGGACGAAACAACAGCGCGCGGCAACGGCGACGTCGATCATGCCGGGGATTGTAGCACTACTGCTTCAAAAAGCAAGCATGCCGAAGTATTGGCTGCTCGCGCCGCCTCCGGCGACTGCGATGTGCGGGTGGGGGCTTGCGTTCGAGTGGACCGGTGTGGTATGGTCCGCTCGATGAAACACGTCGGCGTCTGCTGCTGCGCATGTTGTATCTCCCCGGCATTACCGTGTCGGCTGGGAGCTACTTCGGCGTAAGCGCACCGCGGTGTGCGCGAACACGAAGCCTCTCGCCGATACGGCGGGAGGTTTTTTTATTGCTCGTTTGTTCTAAGGAGATACCGGTGATTTTTGTTGGCAGCGTGGCCAAGTGGTAAGGCGTGAGATTGCAAATCTCTGACCGCGGGTTCGATTCCCGCCGCTGCCTCAATGTGTATGGGCGCACGGTTCCTCTACCGTTACCGTCGCGCAAGCCGAAGGCTGCCCGGACGTCCGTCCCGGCCGCCTATCGGCGTTTCATCTCGCCGCTCGCGATTCTCGCGCTGTGGCAGGCCGGATCGATGGCCGGGCTCATTCCGGCTCGCATCATCGCGGCGCCGTCGGCGATCGTCGCGACGGCGTTTACGCTCGTTGCGAGCGGCGAACTGATCCCCGATCTGCTCGTTTCGCTGGCACGCGCCGTGGTGGGTCTCGCAATCGGCATCACGGCGGGTGCCATTCTCGCATTGATAGCCGGTTTATCGCGCACGGGCGAGGACGCGATCGATCCGCCGATGCAGATGCTGCGCGCCGTTCCGCTCTTGGGGCTGACGCCGCTCTTGATCCTTTGGTTCGGCATCAGCGAAGTCCCGAAGATCACGCTCATTGCGCTGGCATCGTTCTTTCCTGTCTACATCACGCTCTTTGCGGGTATCCGGGGCGTGGATCGTAAGCTGATCGAGGCTGGGCGCGTGTTCGGGCTCGACCGCTGGGGCGTCATCCGCGAGGTCATCTTGCCCGGCTCGCTTCCATCGGCGCTCGTCGGCGTACGGCAAGCCCTCGGCATCGCGTGGCTTAGTCTCGTCGTCGCTGAGCAGATCAATGCCGACCACGGCATCGGCTACCTCATCATGAACGCGCGCGACTTCTCGCGTACGGACGTGATCGTGGTAGGGCTCGCGGTCTACGCATTGCTCGGGCTCGGCACCGATGCGATCGTACGGGCGATCGAACATCGGACATTGCGATGGCGTCCCTCGATCCTCAAGGCGACGACGTGACCGAGAGCATTCGCGCACGCGGCCTTACGCAAACATTTGGTGCGAATCGCATCCTCGCCGGGCTCGATCTCGATATCGCGCCCGGCGAATTCGTCGCATTGCTGGGACGAAGCGGCTCCGGCAAAACGACGCTGTTGCGGCTCTTGGCCGGCTTGGATGAGCCGTCCGGCGGCAACCTCGTCGTCGCGCAACCGCGAACGGTCGTCTTTCAAGATCCGCGGTTGCTGCCGTGGAAGCGGACGTGGGAGAACGTCGTGCTGGGGTTGCCGCCGCAGGGCGCGCGAGAACGTGCCGCGGCGGCGCTGGCCGAGGTGGCCTTGGACCACCGCACCGATGCGTGGCCCCTCACGCTCTCCGGCGGCGAGGCACAGCGCGCGGCGCTCGCGCGAGCGCTCGTGCGCGAACCGGCGCTGCTGTTGCTCGACGAACCGTTCGCGTCGCTCGATGCGCTCACGCGCATGCGCATGCACGTTCTCGTCGAGGCGCTGTGGCGGAAGCATCGCCCCGCCGTCCTGCTGGTAACGCACGACGTCGACGAGGCGATTTCGCTTGCCGACCGCGTGCTCGTTCTCGACGAGGGCTGCATCGCGCTCGATCTCCACGTTGGCCTTTCGCGTCCGCGCTCGCCGGCATTCGCCGGGTTCTACGATTTGCGGCGCGCGCTGCTCGCCGCCCTCGGCGTCGAGGCACACGACGACGCGCCGCTCGAAGCGTTCGCCGCCGGTATCTAAGTTGTTACAGCACGCGTATTTAACAAAAGGATCTTCGATGACTATCTTCACGCGTTTTACGTTCGGGCTCGCGCTCGCGGCACTCGTCGCTTCGACAGCGGCGCCGACCTCGGCCGACCCAGCGAAAGAACTGCGCATCGGCTACCAAAAAGACGGCGTTTTGCTGATCGTCAAACAACAAGGCTTGCTCGAGAAGCGCCTCGCGCAATCGGGGATCAAGCTATCGTGGGTGGAGTTTCAATCCGGACCGCCGCTTCTCGAAGCGCTCAACAGCGGCGCGATCGACTTCGGCCAGACCGGCGATACGCCGCCTATCTACGCGCAAGCGGCGGGCTCGCGGCTGGTGTATCTGGCGGCCGCTCCCGACGCCGGCAAACGCAGCGGCATTCTCGTGCGTGCCGACGCGGGGATCACCACGATCGCCGATCTCAAAGGCAAGCGCGTCGCTTTCACGCGCGGCTCGAGCGCTCACAACATCGTCGTGCGATTGCTCGCGACGGCCGGCCTGACGTACGCCGACATTCAGCCTGTGAACCTGCAGCCCGCCGACGCAGCGGCGGCGTTTCGTAACGGCGGCATCGATGCGTGGGCGATCTGGGATCCGTTCTTTGCGCTCGGCCAGCGCTTCCCGAACGCGCGCACGCTCACCGACGCGCAGAAGGCGACGAGCAACCGGTTCTTCCTCGCCGGTGCCGACTACGCGGAGCAAAACCCGGACACCGTTGCCGCTTTCGTTGAAGAGCTCGATCGTGCGTCGCGCTGGGCGACGGCCCATCCGGCCGAGCTGGCAGCCCTGTTCTCGGCCGCTACCGGCGTCGACCCGGATGTCGAAAAGATCGTCGCCGCGCGCGACATCTACACGATCGACTATCTCGATAGCAAGATCGTTCATCAGCAACAGGGAATCGCCGACGCGTTCCAGCAGCTCGGCCTCATTCCGCATGCGGTCGACGTCCACGCGATAGCGTACGTGCCGAGCGCGAAGGCGCGGGCAGCGCTCGCACAGATCAACCGATGAGTGCGGCGGCGATCGAGAACTTCTACTGGTTCTTACCAACCGGCGGTGATGGCGCGTACCTCGGCGCGACCCATGGGCAACGTCCGGCGACGAACCGCTATCTGCGTGAGATCGCGGAAGCGACGGATCGCCTGGGCTACGACGGCGTGCTCTTGCCAACCGGACGCGGCTGCGAAGACGCGTGGACCGTCGCGTCCTCGATCGTCACGCACACCGAGCGGTTGCGCTATCTCGTGGCCGTGCGTCCCGGTACCATACTGCCGTCGGAGGCGGCACGGCAAGCCTCGGCGTTCGACCGCCTGAGTGAGGGCCGCCTCGCCGTCAATGTGGTCGTCGGTGGACGGCCCTTTGAATTGGCGGGCGACGGCATTTTCCTCGATCACGACGAGCGCTACGTGCAGGCGAACGAATTTCTGCGCATCTGGCGCGCGCTGCTCGAAGGCGGCAACGTTGATTTCACCGGCAAGCATCTGCAGGTCACGGGCGGCCGGGTACCGTTCGTACCGGTGCAGCGCCCGCACCCGCCGCTGTTTCTGGGCGGATCCTCGCCGGCGGCGCAAGAGCTTGCGGCGGAACACGTGGAGATGTACCTGACCTGGGGTGAAACGCCCGCCGGTGTCGCCGAGAAGATTGCCGCCGTACGCGCGCGTGCGGCGCGGCGCGGGCGAACCGTCCGATTCGGCATTCGTCTGCATCTCATCGTGCGCGAAACGGCTGCCGAGGCTTGGGCAGCGGCTGAGCGTCTCATCAGCAAGTTACCCGACGACGTGATCGCCGACGCACATCGCGCGCAGACGCTGGAGTCGGATTCCGAGGGTCAGCGCCGCATGACGGCGCTCCACAACGGGGACCGGCGCAAGCTCGAAGTCAGTCCGAATTTGTGGGCCGGCGTGGGACTGGTTCGTGGAGGTGCCGGCACGGCGCTCGTGGGCGATCCCGAAACGGTTGCCCAGCGGCTGAACGAATACGCAGCCCTCGGCATCGATACCGTCATCGGTTCGGGCTTTCCGCATCTGGAAGAAGCGTATCGCGTTGCCGAATTGCTCTTTCCCGTTCTCGGAAGAGGACGAGAGGCGACGCGGGCTCCAATTCCCGTCGGTCCATACTTCGGCGGCGGTTCGCTCTCGGGCGTTCCGGCGGTCGCCGGTTAACGTGAAGAAAGGAACGATCCGATGAAGCGAAAGCGTTTTCTTGCCGCAACGGCGGCACTTGTAGGAACGGCAGCGAGCCCGGCACTCGCCGCGGGCGTCAGTCTCCCATTTGCGAGCGGCGAACGAACCCTGGCGGCCTACCCGCAAAAGCGGCAACTGATCGTTTTGACCTCGCGTCCGGTTCAACTCGAAACACCGGCCGCGATTTTTGACGCCGGTGAGTTTACGCCGAACGACGCGTTCTTCGTGCGCTGGCATCTGCCGGAAGTTCCGACCCACATCGATCCCGCGGCATTTCGATTGAAGGTGCGCGGCGCCGTGACGTCTCCGCTGACGCTCGGGCTCGACGATCTGCGCACGAAATTCGAAGCGGTCGAAGTGAACGCCGTTCTCGAGTGCGCCGGCAATAGCCGCGGCTTCTCCGCTCCCCGTGTCCCGGGCGGACAGTGGGCGAACGGAGCGATGGGTAATGCGCGGTGGCGCGGCGCGCGGTTGCGCGACATCTTGGCGCGTTCGTATCCGCGAGCCGATGCCGCTCAAGTGCGCTTTCAAGGCGCCGAGCGTCCGGCGTTGCCGACGACGCCGGAGTTTCTCAAGTCGCTCGATGTCGCCGTTGTGAACGATCCGAACGTCATCGTCGCGTACGAGATGAACGGTGCCGATCTGCCGGTCCTCAACGGCTTCCCCGTGCGATTGGTCGTGCCCGGCTACTTCGGCACCTACTGGGTCAAAGCGCTGAACGACATCGAAGTCTTGACCGAACCCGATCAGAACTATTGGATGAAGACCGCCTACCGGGTTCCCGCTACGCCGAACAACAGCGTCGCGCCGACGGATACGGGCTTCGCAACCGTGCCGATCACCAACCTCACGGTGCGTTCGTTTATCACCAACCTCACGGACGGCGGGTCGATCGGCGCGGGTCGCACCACGATTCGCGGCATCGCCTTCGACGGCGGCACGGGGATTCGCAGCGTCGGCATTTCAACCGACGGCGGCACGACGTGGCGCGACGCGGATCTGGGCGAAGATCTCGGAAAGTTCAGCTTCCGGCGCTGGACGGCGACGTTCGATGCGCGCTCGGGCGGACGCTATGTTCTGGCCTCGCGCGCCACGAGTAACGGCGGCGAGCAGCAAGTGAACCGCTGGAATCCAAGCGGTTACGCGCGCAACGCGGTCGAGAACGTCACGGTTACGGTGAAGTCATGAATGCGCGCCGAATCGCAGCCACGGTTCTGGCCGCCACCGCCGGCGCGGTGATGGTCATCTGGACGGCGGATAGGCCGGTGCCTGCGGCGCAGGCTCCCGTCGCGATAACGTTGCCGGCACAAAATACTGCCTTCCGTGAGGCGCCCGGCGTCGAAGTTGCGCGTAAGGATTGCCTTGCGTGTCATTCGGCGGAATACGTGACGCAGCAGCCGACGCTGAGTAAGACGGCCTGGACAAACGAGATCGTCAAAATGCGAACGGCCTACGGTGCGCCGATTCCGGATGCCGATACCGACGCGCTCGTCGCGTATCTCGTCGCGCAGAACCCCGTTCCGAAGTAGGCGCTTTTTAGGCGCAAGCGCTCGCGATCGCCTCGTACGATCGCGAGCGGCTAGCGTAGTCCGGCGCCACCGTAATGATGAGGACGTCTTCGGCGCCGTGCCGGTCCGCGACGTCGTGCAGCCGCGCCCGCATGTCGGACGGTGAGCCCAGGATAGCGATGCGGGTGGTGTCTTGCATGTGGCGCCGTGCCTCGGCACCGGCGCTGTAATGGCGCGCTTCCTCCGGAGTCGGAGGCCGCGGATCGCGCTCGAGGTACATCCGGGCGCGGCGCACGCGAAGCGTGGTTATGAAATCGTCGCGCTCTTCGGCGTCGGGCGAACAATACGCGGCGACCGTAAGCAGCACGCGCGGTTGCGGAAAGCGCGCCGATGGCCGATACGTGCTGCGGTAGAGCGACGTCACATCGGTGCCGTCACCTTTGATGAAGTGCGCGTAGGCGAACGGAATGCCGAACTCTGCCGCGAGCGCAGCACCCCTTCGAGTCGAACCGAGCATCCAAGGCTCCGGCATGCGTCCGATCACCGGCGTGACGGCGACGTGCCGGAATGGATGTCCGGTGGGAAAGCCGTCGCCGAGAAACGTGAGCAGTTCGCCCACGCGTTGCGGGTAGGAAACGGCGTGCGTGGTTGCGCCCGCCAGCGCGCGCTCCGTTTCCTCATCGGCCCCCGTACCACCGCCGATGCCGAGATCGATGCGGTTCGGCGCGAACGCTTCGAGCAGCCGGAAACTTTCGGCGACTTTGAGCGGACTGTAGTGCGAAAGCAGCACGCCGCCGCTGCCGAGCCGGATGCGCGACGTTTCTGCGGCGAGACGCGCGATCATCAATTCCGGCGCACCGCTCGCGAAGGCGTGTTCGCGCCCGTGATGCTCGGCGAACCAATACCGGTGGTAGCCTAGCACCTCGGCTCGACGCACGAGAGCGATGGTGGCGGCAATCGCGCGTTCCGGATCGCTGCCCGCCACAACCGGTGACTGGTCGAGGATCCCGAGCCGGAGGCTCACCGCCGCGTCAGCCGATCGTGCCGGGACCCGCCATGCGGCGCAGAACGTGCGCCGTTTCGTGCAACGCCGCCGGATCGCCGCCGGGCGACCAGCCCAGCGACCGCCGGTAACTTCCGAGAATTCCGTCGGCGGCGAGTTGCTGCTCGCTCACTTCTACATGCCGATGTGCGTCGGCCGCAACGAAGAGCGCGTCGGCCGGGCAGTAGGCTTCGCACAGAAAGCACGTCTGGCAGTCGCTCTGCCGCGCGATCGTGGGAGCTGCGTCCGCCACCACGTCGAAAACGTTGGTCGGGCACACCCGCACGCAGATGTTGCATTCGATGCAGCGTGACGCGGAGACGAGTTCGATCATCGAACCGCCGCCGACACGCGTGTCTCGATGGACGGCGCATGCTTTTCGTTTCGCAGGCGCACGCGCTCTAGCCCGCTGACAATCTGGTAGTGCTGCTGCTGCGGATCGAGCGCGGGGAAGTCTGCGCGCCGATGCATCCCGCGCGTTTCGCGGCGTTCGAGGGCGCTTGTGTACGCCCAACGCGCCGTCGCCACGAGCGCTGCCGACTCGCGGGACCGTTGCTGGTCGCGTGCGCTTGCGCCGTGCGCCGTTCGCAGCGATTCCCACAAGGCATCGAGCTTGCCGAGTGACGAGCGCAAACCGAGCTCCGTGCGAAAGAGGTTCTTGTCCAAGGGCAGCATCTCGTCTTGGACTCCGGCGATGACGGCATCCGCACCGGGGTCCGATGCCGATGCGGATGCCCAGCTATCGTGGTAGCCGGCGCCGCCGGCTCCGCTCACATGGCGCGCGTTCGAGCCGGCTCCAAGCTCGAGCGCGTGCTCGGCGGCACCTTCGCCGGCCCACGAACCGGACGACATTGCCCAAGCCGCGTTGTGGCTGCCGCCGCCGGTAAAGGCGCCGCAGATCAGCTCGCGCGTTGCCGCATCACCGGCCGCGTAGAGTCCCGGAACCGTGGATGCGCAACTGCCGTCGGCAATGCGGATGCCGCCCGTTCCGCGCACCGTGCCTTCGAGCGTTAGCGTGACGGGGAAACGCTGCGTGAACGGATTGATGCCGCTGCGGTCGAGCGGTAGGAAGAAGTTGGGTTGGGCGTAGCGCAGGAACGCTTGGACTTCGGGGCGTTCGCGCGCTTTGCTCAGCTGCGCGTAGACGGGTCCGCTCAAGAGTGCTCGGCCGATCGTCGAGGCGGAGTAGTGCCCGTCCTTGACCGCGTTGAGATCCTCGCCGGCCTCGTTGGTGAACACGGCCCAGCTATAGTGCGCGGTTTTGGTAACCGACCCGAAGGCGGTCGACACGGCGAATTGACTCGAGAATTCCATGCCGGAGAGTTCGCCGCCGGCTTCGGCAGCGAAGAGGTAGCCGTCACCGGTGTTGTTGTTGCACCCGAGCGCCTTGCTGAGAAAAGCGCAACCGCCGGTCGCGATGACGACGGCGCCGGCGCGAATCGTCCACGGACGATCGGCTTGGCGTTGCACGCCGCGCGCGCCGGCCACCGCGCCGTCGCGATCGACGAGTAATTCGAGTGCCGGACTGTGATCGAGGATCTCGACGCCCGCGCGGTTCACGACTTTGCGCATGAGCTTCATGTATTCCGGGCCCTGGAGACCGCGGCGCAGGGCCGCGCCGTCTTCGCGCGGGAACGGATAGCCCCACGACTCGACGAGATCCATGTTCCGCCAAGTACGATCGAGGACGCGGTCCATCCAATCGTGATCCGAGAGATAACCGCCGAGCGCTTCGCGTTGCGCCTTCGCTTTTTCGCGGTCATCCTTCACCGGGGGAACCATCCAGACGCCCGTACCGCTCGGCGCGGTCGCGCCGCTGCTTCCGCAGTAGCCTTTGTCGACGAGGATGACGTCCGCGCCGCGCTTTGCAGCGGCCCACGCGGCCCACGTTCCGGCCGGCCCACCGCCGATGACGAGGACGTCGGTGTCGAGGTCGAGCGCGTCGCTATGCATCGCGCACCGGCGATTCGACGTCGATGTAATTGCGGAGCGAAATGTTGAAGAGCTGCATTCGTACCTTGTCGTTGGGATTGGGTGCGCGATTGAACGCGGTGAGCACGCCGGGATCGTCGTCGGTACCGCCGGGAGCGCCGCGCTTCCAGCCGAGCGAGCGCGCATAACTGCCGAGCACCCCGGAACCGACGATCGTCTCGAGATCGGCAGCCGGATCGGGGTCGCTGCGCGGCGAGACGTAGAGCGCGTCAGCGGGGCAGTGTAACTCGCACGCCATGCAGGTGTGACAATCATCTTTGCGCGCGATGACCGGCGCACGGCCATCGACCGCATCGAACACATCGGTCGGGCAAACGCGCACGCAGATATCGCAGCCGATGCACGCGCCTTCGACGACGAGTTCGATCACGAAGCCAGCGCCTCTTCGGGAGTGCCGACGGGCCGGCGCTGGACCCACACGCGGTCGAGCCCGCCGGAAATGAGATGGTGTTCTTGCGCCGGATCGAGATCGGGAAAGTCGCTGCGGCGATGAAGGCCGCGCGTTTCGGTGCGCGCCAGCGCCGATGCGTTGATCCAGCGTGCCGTTGCGAGCATCGCTGCGGCTTCGCGTCCACGCAACAGATCGCGCGCGGCGTCGCGCGCCGTTGCGGCTCCCGATGGCGTCAGCGAGCCGTCGCGAATTTGCGCCCATTCACCGGCGAATCGATTGAGCGACGCTTCCAAGTGCACGCCGCTGCGCCAATAGTTCCGATCGAAAGGGATCATCTCGGCCTGCACGCTAGCGGTGACGTCCGCAACGGTTAAGTCGCTCCGGTGCGAACCGGCCGCGTGCAATCCCGTGCCTCCGATCGACACAACGGCGCGCGTGTTCGCCGACGGTCCGAGGCGTTGAGCGAACCGGGCAGCCGACGAACCCGACCACGAACCGGATGCGATCGCCCAAGCGGCGGCGGGGCCGCCCCCGGGCGGTCCCGCACCGACGACTTTTTCCTTCGTCGTGATGTCCCCGGCCGCGAACAAGCCCGGGACGGTTGTCGAGAGCTCATCGTCGATTGCCAAACCGCCGACCGCGCGGATCGTGCCTTCGAGGCGAAAGTCGATGCGATACTGCTCGGTGAACGGGTCGATGCCGAGGCGGTCGAGGTGCAAGAAGATGTGCGCGTGGGTCGCGCGCAGCATCGCGCGCGTCGCTTCGTCTTTGGCCTTGTCGAGGATCGCCCAAGCTGCGCCGGTGTGCTCGATCGCTTCGACCGTCTTGCGCCCGCGCGTGATCTCGTTCCCGGCGTTGTCGAAGAGCGTCGCATATTCGAGATGCGCGCCGCGCGAGAGCACGCCGCCGTGCGGCGCAGGCGCATATTGGCTCGAAAACTCCATTCCCGAGAACTCCGCGCCGGCTTCAGCCGCAAACAAATATCCGTCGCCGGTATTCCCGCGCGTGCCGGCAACGCCCGAAAGAAAAGCCGTGCCGCCGGTCGCTAGAACCACGGCGCCGGCGCGCACGGACCACGTGTCGCCGGTTTGCCGGTTGACGCCGGCAGCCCCGGCAGCGGAGCCGTCGCTAACGAGCAGCTCCATGACCGGGCTGTGGTCGAGCAACCGGACGCGCGACTTCAGCAGCTGGCGGCGCAGAAAGATCAGCGTGTCGGGTCCGCGCAAACGGGCGCGATATTCTTGCCCCGCTTCGTTTTTCGGCCACTTGTAACCCCAGCGTGCCATCGCGTCGAGGTTCGCATAGCTTTGATCGAGCGTGCGTTCGAGCCAACGCTCGTCGGCTAGACCGAATGCGAGCGGCATGCGCGCCGTCACCATGCCGTGCCGATGGATCGGATCGTCGGGCTTGATGTAATAGATTCCCGTGTTGGCGCTGCTGAGCGGTCCGGCGGTCCCGGTATAGCCCTTCTCGGCGACGACGACGCTCGCGCCGCACTCGGCGGCCGCCAGCGCGGCCCATGCACCAGCGGGCCCGCCGCCAATGACCAACACGTCCGCCGCTAACTGCGTATCGTACGAGCCCTGCGCGAGCCGCGCTGCGGGATCCTGAGTTGCTGCCATAGGTGAAAATAAACTCCATGAGCGTGCGCTCACATGCAAAAGAAAAAGCCCCCCGCCGATTGGCGGAGGGCTTTAGCGCAAACGTGGATCTGCGAACGCTAAATCGGCCTCACACCAAATCGATGCATGGGACAAGCACTACAACAGACCAGCGGGCGGCTCGACATCGAAGCGACCGTACCATATGCTCCCGCGAGTTGTCAAACAAGTTGACACCGTGCGGCAACCGTGTTACCTTCCGCCCATGTTGGTTCGCTTGAACGCGTGTGTTTGTTGCTGTCGTCCGATTCGCAGAGCGAGCCTTGGCGTGATGTAGGCGTTCCGCCGCCTTATCGTTTCAAGCCCTCGCTGTCGCGAGGGCTTTTTTATTTGCATTTTTCTCAGGTCCCTTAAGGAAGTCACCACCGAAGTATGAATCCACAATTCACGCGCCGCGCCAGTCTCGCCGCGATGGGCGCACTCCTGACGACCGGCGCGCGCGCTCTGGCCGCGGAGCCGTTGCCGCCGGTGATTCGCATCGGCGGCGTTGGTTACGGCTACGGCAAGCAGTTCGGGCAAAACGCGATTGCCGTCGCTCAAGCCAACCGCCTGATCGAGAACGAACTCAAGGGTGCCCAGGTCGAGTTTCACTACTACGATCACACCGGGCCGGCGATTAACGAAGCCCTCGCAGCCGGTCAGCTCGATTTTGCGGCGTACGGCGAGTTGCCGCAGATCATCGGGAAGGCGAACGGGCTGGCAACGCGCGTCATTGCAAACGGCGGCGTGAGCACCGTCTACGTCGCCGTACGGCAAGGCGTCAAGGCGAATTCCATTGCCGATCTCAAGGGGCTGCGCGTCACGCTGCAGCGTGGTACGATCCTCCATCAGGCACTTGACCGGTTGCTGGAAGAAGCGGGCCTGTCCGAAAAGGACATTCAGCTCTACGATCTGCCGACTGCCGATCAACTCGCCGCGTTGAGCAACGGCGAAGCCGATGCCAGCGTCGGGGTTGCCTCGATTCTCACTCTCCGCGACCAGGGAATCGTGCGCGTCATCTACTCGACCGCGGGCAAGACGACGCCCGACGGCATCAACGCGTTCAGCGTGACCAGCGACTTCGCGAGCAAATATCCGACCGCGACGGCGGGCGTCGTGCGCGCGTTCGTCAAGGCCGCCTATTGGACGTCGTTTCCGCGCAATCGCGAAGCTGCGCTCGACATCTGGGCGCGTTCCGGGACGCCGCGCAAAGTGCTCGCCGAAGATTTCGCCGGCCCGCTCAAAACCGCGCAGATCCCGTTAATCGACGACTTATTCGTCGCCGGACTGAAGGTCGGTGTCGATTTCTCGTTGCGCAACAAGCTGATCCGTCAGCCGTTCGACGTCGACGCGTGGATCGACCGCCGGTATCTCGATGCTGCCTTGCGCGATCTCAACCTCGTCAGCTATTGGCAGCCGCGTCACGCGCCGCCGACCCTGGCGAAGCAATAGCGATGCCCCTCGACCTCGTCACCGACGTCTTGGTTATCGGCGGCGGCCCGGCCGCCTCATGGGCGGCGATCGAGGCCGCGCGAACCGGCGTTCGCGTTACGTTGGTCGACAAGGGGTACCTTGGCACGAGCGGCGCGGCCGCGCCGACCGGGCTCGGAACGTGGTGGGCTCCGACCAAAGACGGGCGACGAGCGACGGCCGAACGGCGTGTCGCCCGTTCCTTCGGCGTGGCCGACGTGCCGTGGGCCGTGCACACACTCGACGAGGCGCACAACGGACTCACGCAACTTGCGGCCTGGGGATATCCGTTTCCGACCGACGACGCCGGTGAGCGGTATATTCCAAATTTGCGAACTGCGGACTACATGCATTTCATGCGGCGGCGCGTGCGCGCGGCGGGCGTGCGCGTCTACGACCATCATCCGGCACTGGAACTCATCGTGGCGGACGGTGTCGTTTCGGGAGCCTCCGGCATCGCGCGACAGAACGACGAGACGTGGCAGATTCGTGCGGCGGCCATCGTCTTGGCCACCGGCGGCTGCGTTTTCGGCGAGCGCGTTCATGGCGCCGCCGGGTTAACCGGCGACGGCTATCTCATGGCGGTCGAGGCCGGAGCGACGCTCTCGGGGATGGAGTTCAGCGCACAGTATGGGATCGTGCCGTTTCAGACTGCATCGAACAAGGGGCTCATCTACTCTTGGGCGACGTTCTCACGCGAAGACGGCACGCCGATCGATGACAACGGTGAGGACCGTCAAGTGCTGGTCGCGCGCGCTCTGAGCGATGGCCCCGTCTATGCGCGTTTCGATAACGTGCCGGCCGCGCTGCAAAACGATTTGCGCGTCGGGCAGCCGAACATTTTGCTGCCGTTCGACCGCGCCGGCATCAATCCGTTCGAAGAGCGCTTTCCGGTAATGCTGCGTTGCGAGGGGACCGTTCGCGGTGTCGGCGGGATCCGGCTTGACGGAGATTCGTGCGCCACCGGTGTGCCGGGCCTCTTCGCCGCCGGAGATGCGGCCAGCCGCGAGCGCCTTACCGGGGCAATCAGCGGCGGCGGCGGTCCGAATTCCGCCTGGGCCATCGCTTCCGGTGTGTGGGCCGGAAGATCCGCCGGCGCGTTCGCGCGATACGTCGGGCGCCACCACGAGACGCGCGTCGCGCAGCCGGCCGGCCGGACCCGCCTCGATCCCGCTGCCGTCGGCGTCGTCAAGGCCGAAATGCTTCCGCTCGATCGCAATTTTTTCCGCACCGGCCGAACGCTCGTGCGGTCGCTTGCGAATTTAGGCGATGCTTGGGCGAATTTGCGTAGCGCCGGCGGGCTCGCCGGTGTGGCGGCGCTGCGTTCTCGCGAAGCCGCTGCGATGACGGCGACGGCACGCTGGTCGTATGCGGCTGCTTTGCATCGTACGGAGAGCCGCGGAATGCACCGCCGGCTCGATGCGCCGGCAATGGACCCGGCGTTTGCGCGGCCAGTCGGCATCTCGGGACTCGATGCGATGCGCATCGTACGCGATGAGGCGCCCCTAGCGGAGGCGCTGGCTTCGTGATCGAGATCGTGTCGGAAACACGCTGCGTGGAGTGCAATATCTGCGTAAAAGTCTGCCCGGCGGACGTCTTCGACGCCGCGCCGGCCGGCGCGCCGCTCATCGCGCGGCAAGATGATTGTCAAACCTGTTTTTTATGCGAACTTTACTGCCCGGCGGATGCACTGTTCGTCGACGCCCAGGCCGAACGTGCTCCGCACGTGCGTGAGGCCGACATCGAGGCGGCGGGCCTATTCGGCAGTTACGCGCGCGCAATGGGTTGGAATCGCGGCAAACCGGGCGGTGCCGATCGCGATCCGACGTTCAACATTCGGGCGGCGATGCCGGGATGATACGCTCCGTCCCGTTCATCCACGCTCTCATCTCACCCGGGATCGTCGCGCAACGCGTTCCGGCGCCGCAGCATCGCATCTTCCGGCGATTTCAATCGATCGCTATCGGCGCGGTGATTCCGCTCGGCGTGCTCGCTCTCTGGTCCCTGGCCGTTGCGCTGCACCTCATGCGTCCGCAAATCTTGCCGAGCCCGATCGCCGTGTGGCAGGCCGGAATCGATCTGTTGCGCGGCGGCGATCTCCTCGCAGCGCTCGCGGTGAGTCTCCAGCGCGTGGTGTTGGGGCTGCTCATCGGCGGATCGCTCGGTATGATCGCCGGCATCGCAATGGGGCGGTCGCGAACGATCGACGCCTATCTCGGGCCGACGGTGCGTACGATCTGCCAAATACCGACGATCGCATGGTTGCCGGTGTTCATGCTGATCTTCGGGATCGGCGAAGAACTCAAGTTGGCGATCATCGCGAAGGCGACGTTTCTGCCGCTGCTGCTGAACAGTTTCGCCGGCATGCGCACCGCGCCGCAGCGCTTTCACGAGGTGGCCGACGTTCTCGAACTGGACGCCTGGCAACGCCTGCGGCTGGTAACGATACCCGCGGCGCTGCCGCTCATCATTGCCGGTCTGCGTCTCGCGCTCAGCAATGCGTGGCACGTGTTGATCGTCGTCGAAATGCTGGCGTCGGCTGCCGGAATAGGGCATCTCATGGCGTGGAGCCGCACGCTGTTCCAACTCGACGTCGTCTTCGTGACGATCGCCGTAATCGGTGTGACGGGCTGGTCCATGGACGCAGCGATGCGCTGGATCGAGCGGCAGCTTACGCCCTGGAGCGTCGAGGCGTGATTCGCGGCACCGCGCGTCCGCGCAGCGACTGGCGGGGCGTCGTCGTACCGGTAATCTGCGCCGCGATCTGGGTTGCTGCATCGGCAAGCGGCCGTTGGAATCCGCATCTGCTCGTTCCTCCGAGGCAACTCGCCGGTGCGTTCGTTGAGTCGGCGAAGAACGCCGATTTCTGGTTGGCGGTGAGCTCGAGTCTTCTGCGCCTCGCTGTGGGCTGGACGATCGGTTCGCTTGCCGGTGTCCTGCTGGGAATTGCAATCGGCGCCTCGCGGCTGGCCGAGCGCTTTGCCGCTCCATCGCTCAACAGCGTGCGCCAAGTAGCGCTCTTCGCCTGGATTCCGCTGTTGACGGCATGGTTCGGCGACGGAGATACCGCCAAGACGATCCTCATCGCGCTGGCGGCATTTTTTCCGGCGGCACTCAACACCGAGATCGGCTGCCGCGAAGCACCTGCCTCCTTGATCGAGGTTGGGCGGGTGTTCGAATTCGGCTATTGGGCTCGGATCCGGCGCATCATTCTTCCAAGCGCCCGGCCGTCCATCGTAGCCGGGCTGCAAATCGCGCTGACGTCGGCCTGGATCGGCACGATCGGCGCGGAGTATCTGATCGATCAAGGCGCCGGCCTCGGCGTGTTTCTCGCATCGGCGAGGATGGACAATCGTATGGACGTCGTGCTGGTGTGCATCGTCGCACTGGGCCTTATCGGATTTGTTCTCAGCACGCTGCTGCGTCTGAGTTTTGTGAGGGGGGCATTCGTTCGCGATGCGGTGTTGGCCGATGACTGAGTACGCTTCAACTGCGCACGCTTCGTTGGAAATCCGTGGCGTGTCCAAATCGTTTGTCGTCGACGATTCCGATGTGCACGCGCTCTCGAACGTCTCATTTTCCGTCGAACCGGGCGAATTCGTCAGCATCGTCGGACCGAGCGGCTGCGGGAAGTCAACATTGCTGCGGCTCGTCGCCGGCCTCGATTCTCCCGATGCGGGTGAGGTGGTCTTCGATCGGGAGCGCGTCGACGGTCCGAGCCTGCGGCGGGGGATCGTCTTTCAAGACCATCGTCTTTTTCCGTGGCTCACGGTCGAAGCGAACGTTGCGTTAGGACTGCTGAAGACGGGTGGATCGGACGCGCAGAAGCGGAAGACGGCACGCCGCTTCTTAGCGCTCGTCGGCCTCGACGGTTTCGAGAAAGCGTACCCGCATCAACTCTCCGGCGGCATGGCACAACGCGCGTCGATCGCCCGAAGTCTCTCCGCGCAGCCGCAGATTCTCTTGCTGGACGAGCCACTCGGCGCGCTCGATTCCCTCACGCGCAGTCAGATGCAAGCGGAGCTCTTGCGCATCTGGCAGCACGAGCGCGTCACGATGCTCATGGTGACGCACGACGTCGCGGAAGCCGTGTTCCTTTCGGACCGCATCGTCGTCATGGACCGCAATCCGGGCCGCATTCGCGGCGTCGTCGACGTGCCTTTGCCGAAACCGCGCAATCGGCACGATCCCGGCGTGCTGGCTCTCACGGAAACGCTCGTCGGCCGCTTGGAAACGGCGGTTCCCTGACGAAAGCACGATCGGTGGAGCTTCCAGCGATCGATCTCACAAGGCTCGAACGCGCGGGCGGCAGCGAGCAGATGCGCCTCGGCGCAGTCGTGCGCGAACTCGGCGCATTTCGGTTGACCGGACACGGCGTCGACGTGCGCGTATCGGACGGGCTGCTTGCGGAGAGCCGCCGGTTTTTCGAGTTGCCGCAACCGGAACGGAATGCGATCGACATGATCCATTCGCCGTATTTTCGCGGCTACTCCGCGGCCGGGAGCGAACGTACGCTGGGCGAGCCGGATCTGCGCGAACAACTCGACGTCGGACCGGAAGAAGCACCGGTCCGGCTAGTCGCCGGTGACCCGCCGTTTCTCCGGCTGCACGGGCCGAATCTCTGGCCGGCGTCGCTGCCCACGTTGCGCCCGGCGGTTCTCGATTGGATGCATCTCCTGCGCGGTATCTCAACGCGCCTCATGGCTTCGATCGTCGAGTCGATCGGCTTGCCTCGCAACGCCCTTGCCGCCGGTTTTTCGGGACAGCCGCACGAGCGATTGAAGATCATCAAGTATCCGCAAGCGGCTCCGGCGATCGCGCAGCAGGGCGTCGGCGAGCACAGCGACTCCGGGTTTCTCGCACTGATCGTGCAAGACGGCACGCGCGGCTTGCAAGTCCACGACGGAACCGCATTCATCGACGTAATCGCCGCGCCCGGCGAGATGATCGTCGTGTTGGGCCGCGCGCTACACGGAGCGACCGCCGGTGCGGCCGTTGCCGCGCGACACCGCGTAACGAGTCCGCCCGCCGGCAGCGAGCGCATCAGCGTGGCGTATTTCTTGAACCCGCGGCTCGATCATGCGGGCTATGGTGAGGAGGCGCTGAGCGTTGTGCTGCGCTCGCATCCGCAAACGGCGCGCCGCTTCTTTGCCGATCTGCTCTAGGCGTGAGCGCTCGATGTGCGCGGCGGCCAAAACGAAGCCAGATCGAGGTCTCGAATTGCTGCCGTGACGTACGAACGGTCGATCCAGGCATCGACGTCGACGGGGGAACGGATCAGCTTGTTGGCTTGCGCGAACGCCACCTCGCTCTTGAGCGTTGCAAGATAGAAGGCGTCGAGCCGGGGGTCGAGCTGGTTGCGCAGGTTGACGCCGCGAAAGCTTTCCGCCAGCACCGCTTGCGGCGTACCCGCCAGACCCCAGATGGCGAGCGCCGCGGCCCGATTCCGTTCGTCGCCGGCCCACCTGGCGGCCTTGACGTACGCACGCACGACGGCCTGTGTCGTGGCCGGATACCGCCGTGCGAAATCTTCGGCGACGACGAACGCGCCGAACCCGTCCGGCGTGACTTTGCCGCGGGTGGTGTAGATGATGCGCACCAGGCCTTGATCGCGCAGATTCAGCAACGTAACGGTTCCCACAACCGCGTCGACGTCGCCGGCGGCGATCGCCGGATTCTGATCTTGCGTCTTGAGGTCGAAGAGCTGAATATCGCTCTCCGTGAGGCCGCTTTCGCCGAGCAGACGATCGAAGGCCTGATGCAAGATCGTGCCGCGCTGCAACGTTACGCGCAAGCCCTTGAGATCGGCGATCGTCTGCGCGCGCACGCCGTTGCGCACGGCGACGTAGATGATTTCGGCGCCGCGCGAAGCGATGACGCGCGTCGGCAGCCCACCCGCCCGCCCGATAATGTTCGGCAAGTCGCCGTACGCCGCAAAATCGATTTGACCGCTCGCGATGCCCTCGTTGATTGCCGGGCCCGCGCCGTCCGGAAACGTCCATGCGACGCGAACGTTGGCCGCCTTGAGTTCGGCCTCGATCAGCTTGCGTGCTTGGACGATCCCGATGACGGCAAGGCCGAACGGCTTCCCGTAACCCGCGCTGACGGCCGCGAGACGTATCGTGGATGGCGGCGTCTCGGCTGCGAACGCGGACGTGCCGGAGAGTACGAGTCCGGCGATGGCCCCGAGGCTCGCCCGGCGTCCGATGGGATTCATGCGACGATCAACTCCGCCTTTGCGCGATGCAGAATGCGCAACCGCCGTGCGCCGTCGGGATCCGAGCAGCCGTATTCCAGTGCCAGTGCCAGTGCGCCGAATGCGCCCGGGAGCGCGCCGAGGACGTAGAGCGAGCGCCGGCCGTTCGCCGTGAACCACGCGCGCGCAAACTCGGGCTCGTGAAAGCGCTCCGTGAAGCCGCTGCGCTCGCGCAGCGCAATGAGCGCGGCGTTCGTACGCGCATTCCGTTCGGGCGCGAGAAACAGCACGACGTCCGACCATAACGCGGCGGCAACACTGCGTGCAAAGCGCGGCGACTCCTCGTTGAGCTGGGGAACGGAATCGAAGGCATGCGTCTGGACACCGCAATAGGGTGCGACCTCGGCGAGGACGTCGCGGATCGCGCGCGCCTCGTCGGCGCGACCGGGATCGGCAAGCAGTAAGGCTACACGGAGCTCACTCATCGTAGGTTGGCGACCTTTCGGAGCGATGTTGCTAGAGAAAAAAAACAAAAAAAGCCACGCCAAACGGCGGGGCTTCAACGATCGGGCGCGTTCGCGCGCTACGTCAAAAGCGGATCCCGCCGGCGTTCGAAACCGATACAACATGCGCGGATGGGCTTGACGGCGGAACTCATTGCAAGCGACTGTAGCACCGTGCGTCGGATACTGTCAAGCATCGTTGAAGCACTGCGCGACATCAGTCTGCCGTCAGGATACTCTTGCCGGAGAACTCTTCGATCAAGTCGACGTCGATGATGACGGCGACACCCTTACGCTCCGGGTCGCGCGCCTGTTCGGCCGCGATCGTGCGATCCCACACTTGGTCGCGCAGTTCGCCGCTCTCGACGATGCGCGCGCTGCCGTGAAAGCGCAGGCCCGCGCCGGGAAACGGAATTTCGGCCGCACGTGCCGGGTTGCGGTAGTAGACGACGACCCGCGGGTTTTCTGCGATATGTGCGCGACTGCTGCGGCCGCCACGCTCCCAATAACATAACGTTTGCTCGTCGAAGAGCGCCACGCTACCGCGCGGGCTAATTTGCGGATGACCGTCCTTGGTCGCCGTCCCGATGAGACATGCCGCGCCGTCGGCCAGCGCTTTGTCGAGCAATTCGCCGATCAACGGCGGCATCTTCACCATCTGCGGAACCTCCCTCGGTACGGTAATATTATGCGCGCAAACCACGCGCGGCGAGTAGCGGTTGCACGTGTTCGGCGAAGAAGTCGAGATCGGGGCCGTAATCGTAGAAGCCGATTTGGATGCCGTCGAAGCCCGCTTCTTTGAGGCGTTCGATGGCATCGGCGACGTCTTCGGGACTGCCGGTGATTTGCAAGTGGCCGCCGAGGATGCGATCGGAGGCGTCGTGCTGCTTCCAGCCGTGCGCGTCGCCGGCTTTGTGCCGCGCGAAGTATTTTTCGATCGAACCGGAATCGGGATGGCTCACGATCGCTTCGCGATACGCGAGCGCTTCGGCGCGCGTCTTCTTGCACACGATCAGCGGGAAGATGATCACTTTCGGTGTGCGTCCCACCTTCGCGTACGCTTCGCGAATTTGCGCGGTGTGCGCGGGCAGCGCGTCGATCGCGCCGTCGAAATCGGCGCCGGCGGGGCTCGACGTGAACACGATATCCGAATGTTTGGCGGCGTAGTCGAACCCGGTCGGCGAGGCGCTTGCCGAAACGAGGATTGGCCGGCCGAATGCCGGGCGAGGCGACACGTAGGCGCCCTCGAGCTGGTAGAAGCGGCCGTCGTAGGTGAGGTTTTCTTCGCCCGCCCACAGGTCTTCCATGATCGATGAGAACTCGTCGGCCCGTTCGTAGCGCTCGTCATGCTGGATGCGCGTCATGCCGAACATCAGCGGCTCGCGCTGATCGTAACCGGTGACGATGTTGAGGCCGAAGCGGCCCTGCGAGATGTGATCGGCCGTCGCGGCGAAGCGCGCCAGATGCAGCGGATGCCAGTGACCGTAGAGCACGTGCACGGTCGAGATCGTGATGATCTTCGTGGTAAGCGCGCCGATCGCCACCGTCGAGATAAACGGATCGAGAAAGTTCTCGCGGTAGTGCATCTCGCCGCCGAAGCCGCCTTTGCCGACCCACTGCTGCAGCCCGAACACGAAGTCGAAGCCGTAGCGCTCGGCCGCCAGCGTCAAGTCGCGGTTGTAGTCGAACTCCCACTTCGTGCTGCGCGGTAGGGTCGATTGGGAGAAGCCGCCGGTTTGCGTCGGCAAAAAGAGCCCGAGCATCATCGGCTGTTTCACGGCGCGCGAGAGCGGGCTATCGGGAAACGATAGGGGCGATGGCGCTTGGTGGAGTTGGTTCGTCCGGGACTCGCTCAGCATGCGGGAGACTTCACAAACGCCCGGTCATTGTCCCCGCGTCCGAGCGCAGGTCCCGCAGCAGCGCCGCGCGCTCCCCACTCGGCGTCGCATCGACGTTTGCCGGCCGCGGCGCGGCGCGCACGGCATCCGTTCGCTCGCGCAGCACGCGCGCGAGGTAGGCGAGCGCCGCGCTGAGTGAGGGTTCGCCGTCGTCGAACTGCCAGGTCGGATCGATCGAGGTGCGCAGATAATACCAGGCCTCGCGCGTCATGTGCGCGACATCGGCGTCGGGCTCTTCGCGCAAGCGGTCGCGCACGAAGCCGGCGATGAGCGCGCACTCGTTCTCGCCCTCGTTGAGGAGATCCAGCGCGAAGACCAAGTCGCGCTTACCCTGATATACGAGCGGCAAGTCGCTGAAGATCAGCGCGACCGGGTTCGGCAGCCCCGCATCGAGCGCGTCGTTGAAACGCAGTTCCAACTCCTCGAGGCCGCGCTCGACGGCGGCGAGCGGCGTCATCGCATCGCGACGGAGAGCATGCCGAGACCGCCGCTGCGATCGCCGTCGATGAGGATCTCCGGCCGCTCGTCGCTGCGCTGCAGCCCGAGCACTGAGAGGAACGGTAAATAGTGGTCGGGGGTGGGGATGGCGAGTTGCGCATCCGGGCCGAGCTTTTCGTAGGCGATCAAGCCGGCGTGGTCGCCGCGCTCGAGCCGCGCGCGCAGATCGTCGTTGAAGCGCTGCTCCCAGCCCTCGGGCTCCGACGGCCATGGCGTACGCATGATCTCGATGTTGTGGATC